>X409_Impala__coassemble_406_pt1 | contig 25051 bp, 17 predicted proteins | sample X409_Impala__metabat2_low_PE_015 | metagenome-assembled genome bin X409_Impala
GTCCATAACAAGGTAATGGATTTGTTTAAAAAGTATCTTCTGGTAGGTGGGCTGCCGGATGCAGTTAATTCTTTTACGAGGGATAAAAATATTGTAAATGTTCGTAATATTCAGAGCGAAATTCATGAATATTATGCGATGGATGCATCAAAGTATGATAAAGAAAACAAGCTTAAAATACGTCGCATTTATGATTTGATTCCATCTAATCTTGAAAATAAAAAGAAGCGGGTAGTTGTAAAGGAGATTGAAGATACAAAGGGAAAGAGATTTGCAGACTATCAGGATGAGTTTGATTATCTGATACATGCAGGAATTGCTCTGGAGGTCAAGGCAATTTCTGCACCGGTATTTCCTCTGATTGAGTCCAGTGGCAAAAATTTACTCAAGCTGTATTTAAATGATGTGGGAATCTTAACAAACATTTTGTATCGCCATAATATACGTGCTGTACTGGATGATGTGAAAAGTATTAATCTGGGAACAGTCTATGAAGCCGTAGTGGCTTCTGAACTTCGGGCGCACGGATTCAACTTGTTTTATTATGATAATAGGACAAAAGGCGAGGTCGATTATCTGATCGATGACTACGATTCCTTGTCTGTAGTGCCGATTGAGGTGAAATCAGGCAAGGATTATACGGTACACAGTGCGTTGAACCATTTTTTGTCAAATGAAGAGTATGGCATTAAAAAAGGGTATGTGCTGTCTAACGAACGTGAGGTTGTACAGAAAGGTAAAATTACGTATTTGCCGATTTATTATGTTATGTTTTTTGGGCAGGAGAGCTGAGGGAACCCTAGTCCCTCAGCTCATAAATTTTTACATCATCCTGTTCATAAATGCAATCAGCGATTTGTTGTATGCCTTCTTCGTTTACTTGAAAGTTCCATCGCTCTGTTCCGCTAATATAGATATAAGATACGTCATATGTATGATAAAGCTCCAGATTTTCTATGGGGTTAGAGTACATTTGTGCCAGCTGTTGTTCTCTGCCATAGTAATCAACTCCATGAAAGTATAGGAAGGTTCCTGCACCGCAGACAATATTGCGTCCGGTAAGAGAAGCAATCTCATTGTTGTGGTTGGAAGCGGTCAAAAATACTGCATCAGCAGGAGTATTTTCCTCAATAAACCGGCATGCTTTTACGCCTGAAGCGGGATAAAGCTGGTAGTCTGATACATATTCTCTTCCTAACGTGAGCAATGCAGAAATTGTACCAAAGAACAACAAGATCGTACCTGTAATATACTTTAAGGTTCTTGGCCATTTTGAGGTAAATATGTGTACAGTAAAATTTGCAGCCAGCCCACAGATGAAAATAAAACCTACATATAGAAGCTTGTTATTATCATATTCATTTGGTTGGAATGCCACCAGTTCAGCGACAAACCAAATCAAAAGGAAGGGAGAAGCAATTTCCAAATCCTTTTTGCGGGCAGAAAGGTAAGCCGGGAGTAACAGTAAAAAGGTTACGCCAATGTTTTTGATATAAAACCAGATGTATTGATTTCCGTTATTGGACCAGTTAAAATTGCTGCGCACAAACCCCTCAGCATTAGCTTGCCCGAAGGTCCAAAGTATTAATTGAGGAAGGGCAAGAAGTATTACTATTATCAAGAAAACACCCCATGTTTCCCAAAGTGGACGCCATGCTCCCGTCTTAATTATTGGAAATAATCGTATCAGGAAAAAGACTGCAAAAACGAAAAGTCCTGTAAACATAATGATTATTCCGTGCTTGTCAGCAAAGCTATTTGCATAATTCATCGCCTGCAACAGACTGAATAGCAGAAGCTCAATGTATAGTGCATAGCGTAACAGTGACGGTTTTTTCTCTGATGATTTGGATAAATCATAGAACAACCACATAACGCACACAAGACCCAATCCCATAAAAGAATGGGTATGAATCATAGGCAGTGCCCCTGCCAATAATCCTGCTATCACAAAACATTTTGTGCTATGATTGCGCACAGCATAAAGCAACAATGCCAGTAGAGGAAAAAGCACTGCCCAGCCAAATAAAGTGGCACGTTGCGGTATGAGCATATTTGCTATCAGTTGAGCCCATCTTATGTTCATATCTCCCAAGCTTGTAGGAGTATAATAAAAATCTGTGAAATTTTTTGCAAGACTCTCAGTATCAGTAAAATAAATAAAACGAAGTCCTCCGTTTAAGAAAAACATAATCCAGGCAATGAATGCAACAGATGACCTTTGAAACCAGAACTTAATCAAGCAGTAAAAACCACAAAAGACTTGTAAAATTGCTACAAGCATTGGAAATATGTAAGCAACTTGCAAGGAAGCGCCAAATAAATACAAGGTGGAGCTTACGCTATCGCATATAAAAGGGTATGCCAGCTTTGTTCCCGGGAAAATAGAATATTCCGGTGGGAAAGTTTGTTGATTGGCAATGCTGGTAATGAAACCCAAGTGCATATTCATATCACCATAGGTGGCCTGTCCTGTATGTATAGAACCATCTTCACTTATAGGAATACTGTGTGTAAGTAAGCAATAGAAAAAGAATGCAAACATTACAAGTATCAATAGAACACACGGATTTTCTTTTAGAAAACGTATCCAATGGGTGTGCCTTAAATAAGGATTACGGCGGCTATAAATGATGGCAGGCTTTGTCTTTTTATATACAATAAAATAAATAAGAAACAAAAGCCAGGAAGCAAGCATGTGTGCAGAAACAGAGAAGCCTTGGGAAAAGGCGAAAAGTATGGGAAACCATTGCAAGGCTACCGTTCCGGCCACACTGCCTATAAGCACCTGAAAAGCAACACTAAACTTTTCTTTTGACAGCAGGCGGCCTATAATACCTATGCCCAATAATTGAAATACCATATAATATGAAATACCTGTCAGATTTCCAAAGAATGTTCCGTTGTACATTTTATTTTCTCCATTCTTTAAATGTAATTGCAAGTACGGCACTTATAATTAATAAGGGGATAAAATTAGTAAAATACCGTCCGCTTGTTTCCCATAATAGTAAAAAGAATAATATTCCTAATCCGGAAAGACGTGGTGCAAGGAAATAAAAGTCTTTTGGCCGTCTTTTTCTAAAGGCACATAATCCGGCACCATAAACCATGACACTATAAAGAGCAAGAAGGAAACCTGTTGTTAAATGTTGATAATCCTTATAATTTTTACCGGAATATAAAATATAATTATGTATATCTTGGTTTTCCGCAGGATTATCGTCCAAAAAATCTGATAAAGCATAGGTACCATCTCCGAAACAGATAATCGCTTTGTTTGCCAGGAGCCTTGACATGCCACTAAGTCCCAATGTATCCACACGCTCCTTAATTCTTGAGAAACAAGCTTTATTTCTTTCTTCAGGTGAAAAAGAACGGGTGTATTCATAATCTTCCGGATTGTAAGAACCATTGTTTTTTAGACCCATCATAACCCAGTGTAAATAGGGTGTGTTTAATTGTCGGCTTTGTTCTTTATCCAAGTGAACACTATATATGTATGTGTTGAATATGCTAAAAACAATAGTTACAATTGCAATGCAGATTCCGGTCATTAGACAGGTCTTTTTTATATCAAGAGATAATAAGGCATCTATTATGACAGCTATCAAAACAATTGCTACGGTAAATTTGATCAGCATACCTTGGCTTAACACAAGCCCCATTAAAATTGCAAATATAATTTTCTTTTTTAACTCGCGCTGCTCCTTGAAGTGCAGATAAAAATAGTAGAATAACACCGGAAACAAAAGTGATAATGAATCTGTATAAAAGGCGGCACCCATAAAAAGAAAAGGTATACAAAGCATAAAAAATAGTAATGCCAGAATTCCGGAGAGGGCATTATATATTTTTTTGCAGCAAAGTGAGGTGACCATTATTGTACTTATAATTAATAAGCAATTTACTGTCAGGCCGACACTGAAAAAGTCAGTTACACCAAATAGTGATGATATACTGAAAAACGTATGTAAAAAAGTCATAGCACCTATGTTATTGGGAAAATAACCATAGTATTCATAGTAATTATAAAAGGAACCATCCTTTAACCACTGTATAGCACCTCCGTAAATAGCATCCATATCAAACGCTGGAGTGAAGCGGAGAGCGTGGCCAGTAAAAAGGATAATAATACCATAAAGAATTAAAAATATGAGCAGTAAGTAAGGGTAGTTTTTGTTTATCCATTTTTCGTATTTTTTTAAAAGGCGAAAAGCACCCAAAAGTATAGCCAGTCCGAGAATCATATATAAAAAGAGGATTCCTGCATGATAGTTATGGTATGTATCGCCGAAAAATATTTTTAGGATAATAAATCCAAAGCAACAGGAAAAAGCACCATAGAAGAAGGTATAGATTGATTGTTTTATTTTCATACAAAGGTTCCTTTCTTTACATAATCTGCATACCATTGAAGTAACCTGCATAATATATGGTCAGCAAAATAGAAAATACTGAAATTAACACAGGCATAAGCCATTTTCTCCGTTCTGCGGCAATTGCCAATACAATAAACAGTGGAATGCAGCAGGTGAGGTAACGTCCGGCACTTAAAAGCCAAGTGGCAGAATAAATAAGCAACACATAGGAAACAGCATATCCCATATGAAAGGCCTTCAGTTTCTTGATGCCATAAGTGAGTGCGCCTACACAAAAAGCAAACAGAAGAATCTGAGGTATCCAAAGCGCAATTCGAGTCTGTAAATTATAATTAGCAGAAAATGCATTGTTAAATAAATAAGAAAGTGTCTGGGTTGGAAGACAAGCACCTTGGCCCCAGTGAGCTTTTTGATAAATCATAAAGCTAAAAGGATATCCTTCCACGCGCCAGTTAATGAACAAATACACACCTACGCCGATAAACATCAGACAAAGGGATAAGCTGTGTCTGATTAATTCCTTTAATTTACTAAAATCTTTCCTTCGTATCATGTCCCAAGGCTTATAGATGCAAAGCAATTCCAGACCGGCAGGGACGATTAATAGTACACCCTGCAAACGGACCATTGTGGCCAAACATCCCAGAATAATTGCTTTTTTCCAGTCGTGTTTACGAATATAATAAAGCATGGCAGTCGATACGAGAAAGAACAACCCTTCCGTCATGATGCCGCCAAAGAAAAAGCTGAATGGGAACAGCGATAATAAAAGCACACTATTCGTAGCAATCTCTTCACTGTAATCCAGTCTGACCAGTCGATACATATATACACATCCGCCCGCGTATGATACGGTGGATAAAATAAGTCCTGCGATGCGAATATCTGCAAAAATCAGATTAAAAAAACCTAAAAGGAAGGGATACAGTGGGAAGAACACCAAAAAGAGATGCTGTCCGTTCTGCATTACATTAGGAGAAAGTCCTTTTTCCAGTGCAGCCTTACGACAAGTATCACAGAATTCAACAGCACCACGATATCCATTTGTGGCAATATTAATATAATGATTTGCGTCCCATCTGCACCAATTAGAAAGAAAATTATCTAAGGTAAGGGTACTGTCTGTTATTTTAAAGGCTATAATGAGTGCTGCTATCAGGTACATGGCAATACGAAAGCCTATGGCCATAAAAAATATAAATGTGTATTTCCGCTTATTATTCATTTGAATGTATCAGGCTCCTTTTATGAATAATTTATTATTTACCCTAAAGTCTACCATATTTTACAAAAGATATCAATTATTACAGATTAAACAGCGTAGGATTTGTTGACTTTCATTTTTTAATATGCGATAATTAAAGTTAGAAAATTTATGGAAGCGCACAAAAAGGATCGATTTGCCTGATGAAGAAATTGAGTTGCAATAAAGAAAATTTAGTACAATTTATTATAATAGGTGTAGTGGCTGTTTGCTTATTGCCTATTATGTCGAAGGAATACCTGTTATTCGACGAAAGCTTTACTGTAAATCTTGTTAGAATGGGGTGGAAGGATATCATATATTTTACTTCCCTGGATGTGCACCCACCCTTATATTATCTGGTTGTGAAGCTTTTTGTTACTTTATTTGGTGGTGCAAATCCTTCCTTGTTCGTGTGGCATTTGGTATCATATCTTTTTTATATTGGACTTTTGGCGATGTCTGCATGGTTTTTCCATAAGTACTTTGATGCAAGGTTATCATTGTTTGTGACGATAATGCTGTGTTCTGTGCCAAATATGCTGCCTTATGCGCTGCAGCTGAGAATGTATAGCATGTGCATGTTTTGGGTGGCAGCCAGCTTTTATCTGGTATACATGATTATAAATAATGTGCAGAAGCAGGGAACAGTACGATTTGATAAGCACTGGTGTCTGTTAATGCTTGTCAACGTGGCTACAGCATATACGCATTATTTTGCTGCGATAGCGGTTATAGGAAGTTCCTTATTTTTGCTGATATATTTGTTGTTCTTAAGAAAGATTAATAAAAAGGTAATGTTAAAGACATGGGCGTTGCATGTGCTTGGGATGATTGTGTTGTATCTTCCGTGGATGCCTGTTTTGTTGAGGCAGATGAGCGATATCGATGGAAATTACTGGATACAGCCATTGACGGAGGCTGCATTACACGAATATCCGGGTATTCTTTTCGAGATGGATAATCCGGAGCTAAAGCTGCTTCTTATGGTGTTTTTTGTGATAGGCTTCTTTTTGTTGGTTTATGTTTCTGCCTTTGAAAAAAAGTTTTTATGGCTGTGGGGATGCTATGGAGTAGTTTTATTCTGGTTTGTATTATTGGTGGGTTATTCTGTTGTAAGGAACCCCGTTTTGGTTGATAGATATATGGTCATGCTGCTGCCGTTATTCTGGATACCTGTTATGGCAGGGTATCGTTATCTCAATGAAAAAATGGCAAATGGCCTTGTATTTATATTACTGACCTTGTGTTTTATCACTAACTACGACAGTTTATATAACAGATATGCCCGGTCAAATGATATTGTTATGAATAAGTATATAGAAGAGAACATGCCTGAGGATGCTGTCTTTTTCGATTTTTATATTCAAAGTCTTTCTATAAATTCAGCATATTTTCCATCAAGGGAGCAGTATGGTCTTGATACAGTTTATAATGGTCAGGCCTTTAAGCATTGGGAGGAAATGCTGGACTGTACGTTTATAAGTAGTTTAGAAGAGTTGCAGATTCCCGGAATAGAAATATGGTGTAAAAGCGGTGATTATATACAGAGCTTTGAGGAATGCGGATTTCAGGTGATTACGGAAGAGGTTGGTACTGAAAATTTGTATAAAATCTACTATCCGCAATAAGAAATTTGCCATATATATTATTTTTTACAGTTTGATAATGTTTTGGTTGTTATATAGATAGGAGTGCATATGGAGTATCAGGTTTATTTGCGTCCCATGACGGAGGCAGACACGGATATGGTAGTTGCATGGCGCAACAAGCCTAGTGTGAAGAATTATTTTATATATCAGGCTGATTTTACCAGGGAGGGGCACCTTCACTGGCTGCATGAGGTGGTGGAGAAGGGGCATGCCTGTCAGATGATTATTTGTGATAAAGAGGGGGATGTGCCATTAGGATCTGTGTATATCCGGGATATCGACCATACTCATCACAAAGGAGAATATGGTATTTTTATTGGTGAAGAGTCAGTCAGGGGTCGGGGCATTGGTACTGAGGCTGCCCGGTTGATGATAGAGCATGGATTTAAGGAATTAGGGCTTCATCGCATTTATTTACGTGCGTTGGCAGGTAATGATGCGGCTGTACGCAGTTATGAAAAGGCCGGATTTAAACATGAAGGTTATTTACGTGATGATGTATGTATTAACGGCAAATATGTGGACATCGTTTGGATGGCCATTGTAAATGAGGAGAAGGAACGTGAAGATTAGTTTTGTAATTCCTTGTTATCGTTCTGAGAAGATGATTGGCAAGGTTGTTGAGGAAATAAAAACTACGATGGAGAGCATGTCACAGTATACTTATGAGGTAGTGCTGGTAAATGACAGTTCACCGGATAATACTTTTGGGGCTATTAAGGCGTTGGGAGAGCAGTATCCTTTTGTAAAGGGAATTAGTCTGGCCAGAAATTTTGGGCAGCATGCGGCCTTAATGGCAGGATTTCATTATGTGACAGGAGACGTGGTAGTTTGTCTGGATGATGACGGACAGACCCCTGCCAATGAGGTGGGCAAGCTTCTTGCCAAGATGGAAGAAGGTTATGATGTGGTTTATGCCAAGTATGAGCACAAGCAGCACTCTGCATTTCGCAACATGGGCAGTAAGGTAAATGAGATTATGACCCGTTTTATGCTGGGCAAGCCAAAGGAGCTTTATATCAGCAGCTATTTTGCGGCCAAACGATTTGTAATTGAGGATGTTATTCGTTATGAAAATTCTTTCCCATATGTTATCGGTTTGGTGCTTAGAGCCACGAAGCATATTACTAACGTGGTGGTTCATCATCGTGACAGAGAGGAAGGCACCAGTGGCTACACCTTAAAGAAGCTTTTGGGCTTGTGGTTTAATGGTTTTACTGCTTTTAGCGTGAAGCCTCTTCGTATCGCTACCATTATGGGTGGAGGCAGCGCTGTTTTAGGCTTTGCGTATGGTGTTTATACTATTTTAAAGAAACTGATTTTACCGGATGTGCCGGCCGGCTTTAGTGCAATGATGAGTGCTTTGGTATTTTTTGGTGGCATGATCATGTTAATGTTAGGGTTGATTGGAGAGTACATAGGCCGTATTTATATCAGCCTGAATAGTGCTCCGCAGTATGTGATCCGTGAAACTATAAATATTGAGGCAGAGTAATTGTTATGTGTATAAAAATTCAGGAACATATCAAAAAATATATACGCTTTTATAAAGCAGCATGGATGGCTTTACTGCCTCTTGTAGTGTGCGCTGTGACCTGTGCCATTGAGGGGTATGCAATTTGGGATGCCTATATTCCGGCTTCTGAGTGGAATGATGAGCTTTTTTATTACAAGCAGGTAGAGGGAATGGTAAAGTACGGTTATCCCTATGGTTATTTTGGCTTTAATGAGAGTCATGCAGAGGTACTGAGCTTTGCAGCATGGAGTCCTGTGCTGGTATGGCCATGGCTTATATGGGGCTTTTTGTTTGGTTGGAATCTGATGTCACCGATTTACTGTAATATTGTCATTATGATGGTGGCGGTATTCTTGTTTGTGTGGCTTGTAAAGCCAAATTGGAAGCAGATGGTACGCATGGCAGTGCTTTTTTGTGTATTTCCGTTGTTTACCAGATATATGTTGTCTGTTATGCCTGAATGCACCTGCTTTGGTATGCTGATTGTGTTTTTTGGTTACGCATATGCCTATATGAAGGAGGAAAAAGCAGGTCAGCTGATTGGTATGTTTGTGATCTCAGCACTCCTCACCCTGATGCGGCCGTATATGATCGTATTTTTACTGTTGCCGATGCTTATGCTTACCATAAAGCGCAAATGGCTTGGTGCCGGCATCAGTATAGGTATCGTGGGAGTGACAGGTATTATTTATATTTTGTTAAAGAAATTTTTGTCAGCAGAATATTTTACACCTTTGTTTGATACTACATGGATTACCACATATTTGAGGGAAGGTCTGGCAGAGGGCTGGAATTTTATGTGGGACAAGCTGCATTACATGGGCTGGGATTTTATTGGTAAATGTATGCAGGGACTGACAGAAGGTCTGGCAATGGGGTGTTTTTTTGTAGGCTTTATTCTTGTAATGGTAATGATAGGAATTTATGCTGTTTACAAGCTGATTTGTAAAGAATACAAGACGGCACTTCTTTATGGACATCTTGCTTTTTGCTTCTTTGCCATGTGGATGGCACTGCTTTTGATGTACAAGATGCAGGAGGGAAGCAAGCATTTACTGACCTTTATTGCAGCCGGTTTGTTTGCCATGGCAATGATGCAAATCAAGTGGAATCTGCAGGTAATAGTCTGCGGAATTGCGTTTGTATATTTATATTTTGTAATGGCTGTGGATGCCTATGATTACCAGAATCGTTTCCGAAATGATGAGTTGGTGGCAGAAATAGAACGTACGGAAGCAGACTTTCATGAGAAGCTGTCATTGAATACGGAGAAGGTTCCTAATTATGACAATGATGTCATATGGGTAACCTATGATTATCACGCACAGACAGATAAGCAAATGATTACGGATTATCAAATCTTATACGGAATTCCTGCAGGCTTTGGTATCAGCTGTTGTTATCCGGATTTTATTATTGAGAATTTTGATGATTTACAGAGTAAGTATATTTGTGTGCCGGTTGGTGGTGATATTGATGAAATATGCAAAGAACGCGACCTGGAGGTAATTACCCAGGGGATGGATGCGATTTGCTATCAGTTAAGATAAAAGGATACGGAACGAAGTGAACGGTGATAAAGGAGTGTATAGCATGCATGTGACAAAAAAAGCATGGAAAAAAATCGAATATGCAGTATGCGGTGTATCACTGTTTTTTTTGGCAGGCCTGATGCTATATCTTACTTACCAGCAGGCGTGGTATGCTATAAATGGTCTTACAGATGAGGCCTATCACTCTGATATATTGGCATATATGAAGGAAGTGCAGGGGATAGACAGTGGTTATAGCTTTCCCTATCCGATTATGTTTTGGCTGATGAGGTTGTTACATTTGGTTATGCCTATTGAGTGGGCTGCCAGTATCGTGATTACAAGTTTGCAGTGTTTGAGTTTTTTATTGTTAAGATACTATTTCAGACGATATTTAGGGCAGCAGGTGCTTGCAACGCTTGCAGCTTTTGGCTTATTGTTTTGTTCCATGATTTTTGTGTATAATCATCCTTTTCCTTGTACCAAATTTTATTACATGGGTGTGTTCAGTCCGAATCCTTTTCATAATGCTACTTATATAGCAGCAAGACCGTTTGCTGTTATTGCAGTTTTTTTGTTTATTGATTTGCTGGACGAGTACCAGAAGCATCTAAATATAAAGAAAGCCCTTGCTTTCAGTGGAATTCTTTTGACGGCTACTATGACGAAGCCGAGCTTTACCATAGTGTTCTGTGGTGCAGCCGGACTTATTATGCTTTATCGGTTATTTAGAAGCAAATTTACAAATTTTAAAAATACGATAGCTTTGGGTTGTATGTTTATTCCCACTTTTGTAGACCTTTTATATCAATTTGGCGGTGTCTTTATGGGAACGGACTCCAAAGGACAGGAGGCCGGCATTGGTTTTGAGCTGTTTCGTGTATGGAGAGAATATTGTACCAACTACCTAATGGCCATTGTTCTCTTGATTTTCTTCCCACTGGCTGTACTGGTATTTCAGTATCGTAAGCTTCGGACCCATACTATTTATCGATTTGGATGGCAGATGTATGGTATGAGTCTCATGATGTTTATTTTGCTTTATGAAAAGGGCTTTCGTGCAGTAGATGCCAACTTTTCCTGGGGATATATGATAGGAGCATTTTTCCTGTTCATGGCATCGCTGCTAGTTTTGCTGGAGGATACCTTTAAGGCAAAGGGGCACAGTTTAAAGTTACTGGTGCAATGGGGAGCCTTTGGGCTGCAGGTTGCCTGTGGTATTTTCTATTTTGGCATGATATTATTGGGATATTCTTATTACTAGAGAAGGCTGTTCAGCGTATCTGATATGTTTACAAGTACTTTACGGAGTGTATGAAATGAAGGATAGAATTTACGTGTGTCATACTTATTATCATGTGTATGTCACCTTTTTAAAGGAGTTAAATCTGCCTAAGGAAAAGCGGGGGCAGGCCACGCTGGTGCTTAGTCGTATGTCCAATGATTTTGAAACTTTTGCCAGTCGGGCTAAGGCCAGTGGTTTGTTTGAAGAGGTATTGGAATATGATGAAAAAAAGGCCACGTACTTCGAAGCATTGGCACCCCTTAAGGAAGACCGGGGCAATATTGTGCTTAATATGATTTCCCGCATTCGTTTTTGTAAAGAGTTTGCCAGATTGCAGGCACCCTTTGTTCCCGTGAATTTTAAAGAGTACAAGGAAGTTTATGTGTACTGTGATTCTGACCCTATCGGGTATTATCTGAACTATAACAAAATCTATTATCATGCTCTGGAAGATGGTTTAAATTGTCTTGCTTATTACGATACGGCGCGTTTTGATAATCGAGGTGCATTTAAATTAAAAACCTTTATGAGCAAGTATCTGAATCTGATTTTTATTCAGAATGGGTATGGTCGTTACTGCAAGGATATGGAGGTTAATAATATTTCCATGATTAAGCATCCTTGTCCGTATTATAAGGAAGTGCCGAGACAGCAGTATGTAGAGGCATTGACAGATGAGGACAAGCAGATTATATTAAAAGCCTTTGTGAAGGACTACGATGCTCTGGTAGATGCTTTGCAGCAAGCAGACGCCACAGGCAGGAGAAAGGTACTGGTTTTGACAGAACCTCTTTGTGATTTGACTACAAGAGAACGAATCTTCAGAGATATTATTGAAAGGTTTGGTCAGGATGCGGTTGTGGTATTAAAGCCTCATCCAAGAGATGAACTTGATTATAATGCTCTTTTTGGGCAATATTTCAGAATAGACAGAACTGTGCCGATGGAAATGTTAAACTTTATTCCCGGTGCGTATTTTGACAGGCTAATCAGTGTATTTACGGAGACGGCAGCCATTCAGTTTGCTGATGAAAAAATAAAGCTGGGGCCTGATTTTATGGATGCCTATGAGGCTCCTCATATACACAGGCAGAATGAGCAGATTTAGGAGATAACCGTGAAAAAGATTCTAAAGAAATTAAATGTAATCTTAAATAAACAACAAAAAAGCAGAATGAAGCTGTTGGTAGTGATGATGATCATCGGGGCCTTGCTGGAAACCGTCAGCATTTCTCTGGTGCTTCCTATTGCTACAGTCCTGACCAATCCACAGAGTGTAAATGGTGACGGCATTGTTGGAACATTATATCGCTTGCTTGGATGCGACAGCGTGCAAAGCTTCGCCCTTCTTATGCTGGTAGGTTTGTTGATTGCCTTTGTGGCTAAAAACAGTTTTCTTTTTATACAGACAAAGATGCAGCTGGATTTTGTATACAACAACCAGTTCGAGACCTCTCGTAAAATGATGATTAATTTTATGAAGCGTCCCTATGAGTATTATCTGAATGCAGAAACTGCGGTAATTCAGCGAAGTATCACCTCTGATGTAAACAATATGTACGCTATGGTGCTGTCTATTTTGCAGCTGATGAGCGAATTTGTAGTATGCGCATTCTTAGGTACCTATCTGGTAATGCAGGATGCAGTAATGTGTATTACTATTGGAGGACTGCTGGTTATTGTATTATTAACTATCAAAATGGTATTGAAGCCGATTATGGTGCGTGCCGGCAAAGAAAATCAGGACTTTTATGCGGGACTTTTTAAATGGATTAACCAGGCCGTTACCGGTATTAAGGAAATTAAAATTGCCAATAAAGAGAGCTATTTTATCAGTGAGTATGCCAAGTGCGGCAATGGCTATGTGCAGGCCGTGAAGCGATACTCTCTTTACAATACAGCACCTAAGCTTTTAATAGAGACTATTTGTATTGCGGGATTTGTGGTATATATGTTGATTGCTTTTGCTATGGGTAGGGACACGGAGAGCATTGTAGTATCTATTTCAGCCTTTGCAGTGGCTGCCTTGAAGCTTTTGCCAAGTGCCAACCGTATCAATAATCAGCTGACTAATATTGCTTATTTTGAGCCATTCTTTTATGGTGCAAGTGATAATTTACAGGCTGATATCAGTGATAAAACCATTGTATACGAAGCAGATGCTTATACGGGTAAGGAAGTGGTGGAAAAGCTTCCGGTATGTGAGAAGATTTTACTTAAGGACGTTACGTACAAATATCCAAACACTGACAGGTATATCTTTGACCATATGGACATGGAAATTCCAATCGGTCAGGCGGTTGGTATCGTGGGCACCTCCGGTTCCGGTAAGACTACCGTTGTGGACATTATGCTGGGGCTTTTGGAAATGGAAGGCGGTGTAATTACCGCGGATGGTGTGGATATAAATACCAGAGAAAATTATCCGAGATGGCTGGGCAATGTGGGATATATTCCGCAGACTATCTTTATGTTGGACAGTGATATCCGTCACAATGTAGCCTTTGGTGTGCCGGATGAATTAATAGATGATGAGAAGGTCTGGAAGGCTTTGAAGGAGGCACAGCTGGATACCTTTGTAAGAGGTCTGCCTGGTGGACTGGATACAGAAATCGGTGAGCGCGGTATTCGTTTGTCAGGCGGTCAGCGTCAGCGTATCGGTATTGCCAGAGCGCTGTTTGATGACCCGGAGGTATTGATTTTGGACGAGGCTACCTCTGCTCTGGATAATGATACAGAGGCGGCGATTATGGAGTCTATTAACAGTCTGCATGGCAAAAAGACGTTGGTAATTATTGCTCACAGACTGCAGACCATTGAAAAGTGTGATATGGTATATCGTATTGAAGGCGGCAAAGCATCAAGAGAAAGATAAAAGGAGGTGTACTTGTGGAGTTAAGTATTATTGTACCGGTATATAATATGGCAGCTGACGGCAAGCTGGAATATTGCCTGAACAGTTTATTACATCAGAATATTACAGACTATGAAATTATTGCGGTCGATGATGCTTCCACGGACAATTCTCCGCAAATATTGCTGGAATATGCAGCCCACTATCCGGATGTATTGAAGGTGTTTTTTTCACCGGAGAATCGTAAGCAGGGCGGCGCTAAAAACTTTGGTTTAAAGCATGCCAAGGGTAAGTGGATCGGTTTTATAGACAGTGATGACTGGATTGCCCCTGACATGTATGAAAAGCTCCTGAAAAGAGCTAAAGAAACTGGTGCTGACATGGTAGCCTGTAACTATCACCTGACCCATGAGCATAGTGATGCCATCGGACAGGAGGTTCACACTCATTATGCAGCACAGACGGGACCTTTGGATGAGGAGAAATACAAGCTTTTAATTTTGGATACGGGCAGTCTGGTAATTAAGATTTATAAAAGAAGCTTGATTTATGACTGTGGCATGCAGTTTCCGGAGCATATGTTTTATGAGGACAATGCGATTGCAAACGCAATTGTACTGAGGGCAAAGCATTTTGAGCATATTGATGAACCTTTGTATGCTTATTACCAGCATCAAACTTCAACAGTGCATACAATTAATATGGAGCGCCTTGCACATCGCATGGAAGCGGCCCGTATTATGTTAAAGCACGCCAGAGACTTTGGTTATCTGGATACGTATCATGATGAGATAGAATTTAAATTTACTATATTATTTTATGTAAATACCATGTTTGGATATTTACAGAGTGAGGGAAAAAAGGATATTACTTTTTTGACTGCATTGCAGAGGGAAATGAAGGAAACTTTTCCTGAGTTTGAGGAAAATCCTTATTACAAGGCAAGAGTTGGGGAAGAAGAGCGTATGTTTATTCATATGCATCAAAAGGGCACCCGCAGGATGTTAGCATGGTATGAACTCAAATGGTTTATACGAAGACTGCGAAAAGGCGGTCTTAAGGGGTTGTTTATAAAGACAACGGGAGCTTTATTGGGTATGGTGTTGTGTCTTCTTTTTTGCGGTTTTGTGATGAGAGATTCCCGTTCCTTGGAGTATCCGGTGGTACTAATGGGAGACAGTATTATTGCCAATGATTACTATGGGGAAGAGCTGGATGTAATGCTTACTGAGGGACTGGGAGAGACGGTATTTAACGGTGGCTTTGGCGGTACCTGTCTTTGTAATTCTAATCTGAACTATTATGATACCTTCAGTGCGGAAAGTCTTACTATGGAAGAGCTTACGGACAGTATCATCACAGGAGATTTTACTGTACAGAAAAGTGTAATAAAAAAGATAAGTCAGCTGGATTATTATGAGAGCAGACTGGAAACATTATCTCAAATAGATTTTGATAAGACCCATACTCTGATTATTGAGCATGGTGTCAATGATTATGTTCTTCAAATTCCACCCAAGCAGTTTGGTGAGACCTTGGAGCAGATTCTTACAGCTTTAAAGGACAGATATCCTGATATGAATATCTGGGTGTCTTCTCCAACGTATTGTTATATCGTTCAGGATGGCAGGAATTTATATTGTGATACTACCGAATTAGGTCCATATCTGCTGGCTGAATATGTATTGGAGGAAGAGCGTGTGTGCCATGAGCTGGGCATCGGATTTGTAGATAATTATCATCAGGAGATTATTACCAAGGATACTATGGAGCAGTATTATTTGGATGGTCTGCATTTGAATGAGGCGGGCAGACAGGTAATGGCAGACAATATTCTGGCAGCTATAGAAAGGAAGAAGCATGTTACCGGAGCAGGTTTTTAACAGATGGAAGCAGAAAATAAATAAGCAGGATATTTATACGTTTATGACTGCCGTGGTGGTGGGTCTTTTGACACATATGCGTATATTTGTTCACGATATACCAAATCACGATGGTATGAGCAGTCTCTTTTTTGATCAGAATATGATTACATCCGGGCGTTGGTTTTTACGTGTGGCATGCGGTATTTCTTCTGATTATACTCTGCCATGGGTGATTGGTGTGCTGTGCGTATTGTATCTGGCATTGACGGCAGTATTATTACAGCGTTTTTTTGATATAAAGCATACTTTTAATGCCATGCTGTTGGCTGCCATTCTGGTAGTGTATCCGAGTCTTGCATCTAACTTTGCCTATATATTTACAGCGGATGGTTATATGCTGGCGCTGCTTTTGGCAGTTCTGGCAGTATATCTGGTGGAAAGAGGTAAGCTCGGCTTTGTGTGGGGAGCAATCGCCCTTGGTTTCAGTATGGGTATATATCAGGCATACATTTCCTTTGCCATGATTTTGGCAGTTTATGCAGTCTGCCGTGCATGGTTTCTTCATCCAACGGGAAAAGGCTCTTTTGGCCAGACAATTTGTTCTGAGGAAGTAAAAAGTAACTGGAGCATTACCTGGCGATATGTTGCCATGGGGGCTTTAGGTGCCGCGGTTTATTATATTATGCTGCAGGTGCTTTTGTTTGTGCAGCAGACTAATCTTTCCGGTTACCAGGGTATTGGTGAAGGAAATCAAAAGTCTTTATTAGATACCGTGGTTCAGATTTACCGTGATTTTGTGATTCATACGCTGCGTGGAAATATTATGATGCAAAAGGGTTTGCTTGTGGTAGCAGTGGCCGCCTTGGTTGTTGCGGCTGCAGTGGTTTTTTTCAGGACGTTGTATCAGGCCGGCAGTCTGAAAAGCATCTGGACTTATTTGTGTGGGGCAGTAGCAGTAATTGTTTTTCCGGTTTGCTTTAATGCTATTTTACTTATTTCTCCGGAGGTAAATTATCATTCATTGATGCGTTATCAGTGGGTACTGATACCTATGGCGGCTGTGGCAATAATAGACAGGCATGGAGAAGTTGTTTTTGCAACTTTAAAAGGAAAGGTAATGATTGCCTGGCTTGGTGTGTTAACATCGGTTGTTATTGCATTTCAATATGGTGTTATTTGCAATATCGGATATTTTAATTTAGAAAAAAAGTTTGAAAAGACCTATTCTTATTGTCTTAGATTACTGGAGCAAATGGAGGAAACAGAAGGGTATTATCATGGAATGCCAATTGCAATGATTGGTGTGGTAGGTGATGATTATCTGCCAAGCACAGATTTGACGGTTGGTATAACGGATAGTCTGATAGGCGTAAATGGGGATTACTTGTTCTATACGGCAGAAAATTATAAATTATTTATGGAGTACTATTTTGGTGTTACCTTGGAATTGGTGCCGATTGATGATATGGTAGAAATCACGCAGACACCGGAGTATAAGGCGTTAAATACTTTCCCGAAAGAAAGCTCCATGAAAGTAGTAGATAATATTTTGTACATTAAGTTAGAAAATCAAGGAGATTAAAAACCATGGCTCTATTGTCCGTAATTATTCCGTCTTATAATGAAGAAGATAATATTGCAAGGACGGCAGCACGTCTAAAAGAGGTACTGTCAGAAGCAGAGATACCATATGAGCTTCTGTTTATCAGTGACGGTTCCAGAGACCGTACCTTTGAAGAAATCAGGAAAGTCGCTGCAGTTGACGAGCATGTGAAAGGGTATGAGTTTAGCCGTAATTTTGGAAAGGAAGCGGCCATTTTTGCAGGACTTAGTCGTGCCCAGGGCACTTGTGTTGTGGTAATTGACTGTGATTTGCAGCATCCTCCTGAAATAATACCGGAGATGTTTCAGCTTTGGAAAGAGGGGTATGATGTTGTTGAAGGCGTCAAAAGCGATAGGGGCGATGAAGGAAAGTTACATAAGCTTTTTGTGAACACCTTTTATGGTATCATGAGCAAGCTTATGAAAATCAATATGAATGACACCTCTGATTATAAGCTTTTGGATCGTAAGGTGGTTGATGTACTTCTGGATTTAAAGGAGAGTAATACCTTCTTTAGGGCGTTGAGCTTCTGGGTAGGCTTTAAATCTGTAAGCATCAGCTATGAAGTGCAGGAGCGCACCGCCGGAGAAAGTAAGTGGAGCTTTTTTAGTCTTTTAAAATATGCGATTATGAATACCACCTCTTTTACAACGGCACCATTACAGATTGTTACGTTCCTGGGTATCTTTTCCATTGCCATGGCTGTTATTATGGGTGTACAGACTCTGATACGCTATTTTATGGGGAATGCCGTAGAGGGCTTTACCACTGTTATTTTGTTAGTACTGATGATTGGCGGCTTTATTATGTTAAGTCTTGGCATTATAGGGCATTACCTGGCACGTATTTATGACGAGGTGAAGGGCAGACCAAGATATATTATTGCCAGGGAGACCGGCAAGGAGGAACAAAAGCATGAATAAAAGATTAAATAATTTCGAAGCATTGCGTATCGTTGCCATGTTTATGGTATTAGTTCTGCATTATCTGGATAAGGGCGGTCTTTTGACAAAGGTTACGGAGCCATTTATACCTGCTTGCTATGCAGCATATTTTCTGGAAGCACTGGCTATCGTAGCAGTAAACGTATATGTGATGATTACCGGATATTTTATGTGTGAAAGCCGGATGAAGGTGTCAAGACTGGTGCAGATTATATGTCAGGTTATGTGGTATTCCTTGTTGATTCCTGTGGTACTGGCATTGCTTGGTGTGGTAAATCTGGGCAGCCTTACTATTTATGATTGGCTGTACTGCATATTCCCTATACATATGAGGCATTACTGGTTTGTAACGGATTATGTGGTATTATTATTGCTCGTGCCGTTTTTAAATATGGCAATCAAGCATTTAAACAGCAAGCAGTTGGCGCTTGCAACATCACTGTTGTTCCTGTATCAGATGTTCCCGAAATCAATTCTTCCTGTAGTGTTTACCGATGATGACGCAGGGTATGGTGTGGTATGGTTTGTATGTCTGTATCTGATTGCAGCGTATATTCGTAAGTATGGTTTCGCCTTTTTCTCTTCTGTGAGAAAAAGCTTTGTATGCTATGTGGCAGGAGCGCTTTGTATTTTCTTAAGTCTCTTGGCAGTAAGGCTGGTATATTTTACTCTGGATGCTTTTGGAGAAAGAATAAATTTTGCTTATCATTATAATCATATATTCTGTCTGATAGCTTCCGTAGCTCTGTTTTATGTGTTTAAGCACTGGAATATGAAGGATAATAAAATCAGCAGACTGATAGGCAGAGTGGCCCCTTATACCTTTGGTGTATATTTATTGCATGAGCATAGGCTGGTAGGCTATAATTGGACAAAATGGCTGCAAGTTGCCCCTACAGAAAATATACCGGTTATGGTGGCAGAGCTTATGTTAAAATGTTTCTTTGTATTGGTTCTGGGTATTGTATTGGATTGGCTGCGCGCATTGGTATTTAGAGTTGTTGGCAAGGTGCTTGCACATACGCCGTTAACAAAGCTCATAAACCGGATGGACCATTGTTTAAAAGAAGAAGTTTAAGCGTGCAGAATGGGAGGTTAGATTGAAACTGTCAAAATCTATCCGGAATAAAAAAATATTCTTTTATGGAGCGATCCTATTTTTATTCCTATATACTTTTCGAAATATAAATCAAGGCATTGATGTGACGGATACCGGATATCATTTTAGTAACTTTATGTATATGAGCGAAATGGATCCCATGTGGATTTTTTCTACTTATCTTGCCAGTGTGCTGGGGCATCTGTTTACACTGCTTCCGGGTGGGCATACTTTACTTGGTATCAATGTTTATACAGCGCTGATACCGGCATTTTTAGGTGTAATAAGCTTTGTATTTGCGGTAAAGGTAGTGGGGCTGGATATTTTCCGGTCTTTCATCGGTATATTGATTGCATTGTCCTTGTGCTGGTGTCCAACTACATGCGTGTATAATTATCTTACTTATTTGTTCTTTTGTGCAGGAGCGATGCTGTTATATATAGGGCTTGTCAGAGAAAAAGCAAGGTACCTGGTGTTGGCAGGTGTATGCTTAGGTGCAAATGTACTGGTCCGTTTTCCAAATGCAGCAGAAGCGGCACTGATCGTAGTGGTGTGGTATGCATGCATGCTTCGTAAGGAAAGCCTGAAGCAGTATTTACAAAAAACAGGGTATTGTCTGTTGGGGTATTTGCTGGGGCTAGGCGTAGTACTTGCACAGATTGCTGCTCAGTATGGGCTTATGGAATACGTAAATGGTATTATTCGTTTGCTTGGCATGACCAGTGATGCTTCGGATTATACACTGTATTCTATGATTTATAATCTGATACAGGCATATATGTTCAGCGGCAAATGGGTGGTGATTATGGCTGTTTGCGTGGGACTTGGTATTGTGGGCTTTATGGTGCTTCCGGGCAAATTTACTACTGTGAAATGTGTAGGCTACGGTGCATGCTGTGCCGTTCTGATACGTTGGTTTTACGGGCAGGGGATGTTCAGCCTGGATTATGATGGTTACGGTGCTATTTTAAACTGGGGTGTGGTTGCGGTAATCGGTGCACTTCTTTTAGGGACCTGGCAGATCTTGTCGCCGAAGGCTGATATCTCTGAAAAGTTGTTGGCGGCAATTATCATAGTAGTTATCGGTATTACGCCATTAGGCAGCAACAATCAGTTATATGCTAATTTGAATAATATGTTCTTGGTAATGCCTTTTGTCCTTTGGGGATTAGGCAAAGTAATAGCAGGTGTCAGGGAAAAGGAGTTTTCTTTTGGAAATGTAACCTTAAAGATATCTGCATGGCCGTTTATCATTATGTCAGGTATGTGTGTTGTGATGCTGCTCTGGCAAAGTACTTGTTTTGCTAAGGCCTTTGTTTTCAGGGATGAGACTCCGAGAGACAGTCAGGTGACAACCATTCCTGCAGTGGCACATATGCAGACCAATGCAGAAAATGCAAAGATGTTGGAAGAACTGGGAAGTTATGCACTAGATGCCGGGCTTATAGGGAAAAAGGTGCTTTTATTTGGGGACGTGCCGGCATTAAGTGCTTATCTGGAAATGCCGTTTGTTATGAGTCCATGGCCGGATTTACCATCATATTCCAATGCTACCTTTGAGGAAGAGCTTAAAAAGGTGACTGCTGACATAGGTAAGGAACGTCCGGTTATTATTTTGGGCCGGGAATTTAACGATTTTCTGACATCTTGGTCAGAAGATGAAGAGAAAACAAAGACATATGAAGCAAAATATGGATTTAAATTATGTTTGATACGTGATATGATAGAGACATACGAATATGTTTGCACCTTTGAGAATGAAAGGTATGTAATTTATGAATAGAGAGGACAACATGATGATTAATTTTAATGTGCCGCCATTTACCGGCAAAGAAATGGATTATATAAAAGAAGCCATTGATAATCAAAAAATATGTGGTGACGGACAGTTTACCCAAAAGTGTAATGAATGGATAGAAAAACGTACAGGTGCTGCAAAGTGTTTGCTCACGACCTCTTGTACTCATGCTACAGAGATGGCAGCACTTTTAGCAGATATTAAGCCGGGTGATGAGGTGATTATGCCGTCATATACCTTTGTGTCCACTGCGGATGCTTTTGTTTTAAGAGGTGCGACAGCAGTGTTTGTAGATATAAGACCTGACACCATGAATATTGATGAGACTAAGATAGAGGCTGCTATTACGGACAAGACCAAGGCTATCGTTCCGGTGCATTATGCAGGCGTAGCCTGTGAAATGGATACCATTATGGATATTGCAAAAAGGCACAACCTGCTTGTTATCGAGGATGCAGCACAGGGTGTGATGAGCAGTTATAAAGGAAAAGCACTTGGTACGATTGGTGATTACGGTTGCTTTAGCTTCCATGAGACCAAGAACTACAGCATGGGTGAAGGCGGTGCACTGCTGATTCAAAATCCTGACATGATTGAAGCGGCTGAGATTATCCGTGAAAAGGGTACCAATCGCAGCAAGTTCTTCCGTGGGCAGATTGATAAGTATACATGGGTGAATTATGGTTCCTCTTATCTTCCGAGTGATATGAATGCGGCATACCTATATGCGCAGTTGGAGAAGGCGGATGAGATCAATGATGCCAGACTGCATGTATGGAATCGTTATTATGAGGGACTTGAAGGTTTGGCAGAAGAGGGCAAAATTACTCTTCCGGTAGTGCCGGAAGGGTGCGAGCATAATGCACATATGTTTTATATTAAGGCAAGGGATTTAGAGGAACGTACTGCGCTGATTTCCTTCCTGAAGGAAAACGGTATTTTGTCAGTATTTCATTATATTCCGCTTCATTCTGCACCGGCAGGCCAGAAGTTTGGACGTTTCCATGGTGAGGATGAATATACCACAAAGGAAAGTGAAAGACTTTGCCGACTTCCAATGTACTATGGCCTCTCAGATGAGCAGGTAGATTATATTATTTCTAAGGTAAAAGCCTTCTACGCATAGGCATATGTTGATATGAAAAAAGTAAGTTGTTTATTTCTGCCTGTTATAAAGGGTTTTGTGTTTTGTGCAGTTGTACTGCAGATTGTACTGGGGGCAATTTATATAGGCAGTAATTTTTTAGTAGTACCACAATTTCGTGATACATCTATTTATTTGGAAATGGCAGGGGAGTTTATTCCGGATGAATATACCGGGATTTTGTACCCGGGTCTTGTAAAGCTTTGCAGCAGTCTGGGGGCAGTTCCGTATCAGATACCTGTATATTTGATACAGTTATCACTGGGAATATTTTGTGTATATCATTTTGTAAGTACATGGACGGACCAAAAAGTGATTGCCATTGTCTGTGCATTGTGGGTAAATACCATACCCTTTGTAGCACAGGCTCATGTAACGGTTTTGCCGCACTCGTTGGCGTTATCCTTTCTCCTTTTGATGTTTTTGCAGGTACTTAAGGGAATGGTGCGTCACAAGCCGCTCTCCTTTACAGATTGGGGATTACTGATGTGCAGCTTTAGTATTTTGGCACAGTTGACCGGCGAATATTTGTGGGCAGGTGCCCTTCTGGTTTTATGGGCCTGTTTCCTGCAGTTTTATGCAGTCAGCCATAAGGCTCTCCTCTGCTTTGTAAGCCTTCTTATCAGTGCAGGTATTTTAGTTAGTAACCTGGCTGTTCAGAGTAGCACACAGACTCCGGGATATTATGGTCGTATTCAAAATACCGCGTCCTCTGTTTTCTTTCAGCGGGTTGGTGTTGCAGCCTTAGAGGGCAAACACTTTCCACATCTGCCCATAGAGGTGCAGCAATGCTTTGGGGAAAGTGAGCTACAAGGAATAGGGCAGTTCCCCTATAAGGTTCAGAGCGAATTTGGTCCCACTCTGGAAGCCAGATATGGTAAGGAAGAGGCTAATGATTTGTATCGTCAGTTGGGAAATTTAGGCCTGGGATTTGCCACTAAGGATAATCTGGTTGCTATTGTAAAGGATACGTTGGCGTATGCCTTACCTTTAGGCAATTATATAACATGGCAAAGCGGTCACAATGGGGGTGCTACAGCGTGGAATTACCAGCAGTTTGTGCAGCAAGCACCGGCCTTTAGTGTGATGTATGCTAAAGTGTGTCATTTTCTGTGGCTTCTTGGTTTTATCTCGAGCGTTGTGATCTGTATCCTACGGGCTTATCGTACACGTTGTATGTACTGGAGGCTCCTCCTGCCGGTGGTGGTGTATGTTCTTGTATACTCTTTGTTGTTTGCGTTGCGGGGAACGGATGTATATGATTATAAATTATCGTTACTGCCTATGGTTTTAGGATATATGCCGATGGGGTATGTATTGCTGCAGGATATGCTAAAAGAGTAAGGTATTATAACAGAAAGGATACCCTATGGGATATTTAATATTATTTGGCTGGCTGATTTTGCTGCCTGTTTGTGTTGGAGGTATTTTTGCTTCTCGAAAGGAAGCATGGAGCATTGGCGGCATGTGGTTTAAGGGGCAGTTTCTTTTGTGGGCAGTTTTTCAGGTGATGACAGTGCCGTTTATAATAACTGAACGAAATATAAGCGAGTTAAAGCCGTTATATACAAGGACCAGCCTGTTGTTGGGTCTCTTGGGCTTGATGTGTTTAGTCATCGGAATGTGCACAGCTGTGTATAAGGGCAAAAAAAATGAGAGGGAGCAAAAGCTTTTGGCAATTATTTTTGCTCTTTTGTGGCTTGTGCAAATGTTTATGATGGTTTTTGGTGCAGTAAATGACGGAGATGATGCATATTATATGGCGGTTGCAGAGACGGCAGATTATTCCGGTGCTATGTATACGACCAATGTGTATGCTTTTGGAGCAACGGAGTTGAATTACCGTTATATTCTGGCACCATTTCCTATATGGATTGCTTTTCTGGCACGTATCAGTGGTGTGCATACCCTTACCATAGGTCATATTGTATTGGGGATAATACTGGTTACCATGAGCTATGTGTTATATGCACATATGGGGAAATCGCTTTTTGGTGAAGACAGACGGAAAAGACTACTTATGCTCATATTTGTGGCTGTTTTATTTATTTGTGGCAATACATCCAGTCATACAGCCGAGAGCTTTCTGTTGTTGCGAAGCAGGCAGGGCAAAGCACCTGTCTCTTATACACAT
>X409_Impala__coassemble_412_pt1 | contig 24298 bp, 29 predicted proteins | sample X409_Impala__metabat2_low_PE_015 | metagenome-assembled genome bin X409_Impala
ACTAAATGTAGTCGCAAGCGCTTGAAAAATTTGTTAAGGAGAATTAAGTTAATGAAAAAAAGATTATTTACATTAATGTCAGTGATGACGCTATTATTTGTAACAACTAACAAAATGATTGTGTATGCTAACGAATTAACCTTGGATATGGAGGCATTTGCAATTCAATGTCAAGCAAATGAAATCATCGCATCAATTGATGAAGATGTATTGTTAATAGATGCCTTAAATGATGTTGTTGATGATGATGTACCAGAATCTATTAGAGAAGGTGTAGTTGGAGAAGCTATTTTTGTTCCGGCTGAAGGGGTATCAGAAGATGATTATGTGGTAACGGCACATACTACAGTTCAAAAGGTCGGCGAAATTATGCAAAGAAGCGGAGACTCTTCTAACATGTATGTTGCAGTTGTTGCAACAGAAGTGAAAGAAGATTGGAATATGAACTATGACGCAGGCGTAAGAGCATGGGCATTTGTGTATTGGATAGATAACTATGGAACAAATAACGAATTATATTCTGCAAAGGGAACGTGGGATCCAGGTGAGGCTACTGTAAGTAATCGTATAGTTAAGTATGGTGTTTCAGATCCAACAGGACTTATGTGGTTAGAAGGACCGACAGTACAGACCACAACAGAAAATATAGCTGAATTTGTGAATCCGGGAGTATATTATGGCTATAAATTGAAATGTCAAGCATTGATTGATATAGCGAATATTGGAACATTGACAGCTTCTGTGACGAGCCATTGGCTGACTTAACTCGATGAAAAATTCGGATTAATGCTAACAACAGAAAGGACTACAAACATGAAGGGAATTTTTAATCTATTAACATTATTGTGTATAGTATTTAACTATATCATTCCGGTATCAGCAACTAACACTATTTCTATCACTGAAAACAATACAGGTGTATCAATACAAATGGATGCAACTGATAAAACGCAATTTGCTCTAAATATGACCTCTGTTTACGAAAATAGAAAAGAAAGTAATAATATTTTAGAACCGTCCATTGAGAAAATTAATGAACTTTTACTTCAGGTTCCACTTGTAGATGAAGAAGAAAAAGAAGCAATTAACGCAGAATTGGCCAAATATGGTGTTTACGAATATATCAATTCTAATGAAGTTGATACGGTATCTACATTTGCAGTTGCTCCTGATAGTGGCGATGTTGATTTGTCGGCACCTCTAATTTATTACCAGGCATGGGAAGATTCCTGGACTATTACTTTTGGGGGGAGTTGGAATAATGATGAATGGAATTCTAATTCAGGATATTGTGGGCCACTTATTCCTACTAAAAATGTTGGTGATGCAGATGCTTTTGGTGTAGGTTTTACTAATACCGGTGGGGATTATCAATCTTCCGTAATACGTGCTTCAGCTTATATAACAGATATAAGTGGTTCGCCGCAAAATTCTACTAATCTTCGCACGGATGGAGATGGTGCCAATGGCTTTGGATTTCGATTGCAAGACTATAAGTCATACGTAAATCTTACAGGTAGCGTTGACTACATCGGATATTCCTGGTCTGGTCTTTGTACTTATGATACATATTTTGGTTCATATAGCGGAGTGGCTACTTCATATTATGTACATACATACGATTCATGCACAATAAATAGCATCTCATTTGGTGTAAATGGTACTGTAGCCGGAATAACGGCAGATTTATCTGATGCAGCGAAGTCTTTTATTGCATATAGTTCTGACAAAACTTTTGGAGTATATAATTAAAAATTATGATGAATTTAAATAAAAAATTACATGTTGTGATGCTTACTATCGTGCAATATGTTGCCTGTGGTGTTCTTTTATTTTTGTTTTTAACATTTGTATCAGAAGTGATAGAGCATAATGGAGATTTGGCAACATCAAAATTGGTAGTATGGCTTATTAATGGAATGGTTTTTATAATGCCTGTAATTATAGCATTTATATATTTTCTCGGTATAAATAAGGGGAAATTGCATGTTTCATTAAAACAATTGCGATTAAAGAAAAATGTTGTATGTTTGGCACTTAGATGTTTATGTATTATTTGTTTTGTTTTATTAGGGATATTCATCGAACTCATTACAAAGAAAATTTATTCAAACTTATGGGGATATAGTATATTGACACAATCTACGTTCTACATATGGACTGCTTTGTTTCCGGTATCCTATGCAATATTTGATAGCATCTTTGTAGAGGAAGTTTAACATATGATGTTGTATTTTGAATAGTTGTAGTCAATAATTTATGAGACTCGGATCAATCCTCCGAGTCTTTTTATAAATATTGTTAGCTTTGAAAATCAGTAAGATAATCGGCAGAATTCCTTTGTTTAATCTTAAGATTCCATGAACTCTATTTTCAGTTATTACTTCTTATAGTAAAATAAAGTTAACAGAACAAAATGAAATTTTACAATTTTAGAGGAGGAAGTAATCATGTTATTTAATATTGCAAGTCTTGTTTTGGGTATATGTGCGTGGGTTTTAGCTCTCTTAGCAATTATGACATCAAAGGCTGTTACAGCACACAGAAATACTGTTTTGAGCTTCAGTTCTTGTGTGCTTGCACTTGTTTTTCAATTGCTTGAGATACATAGAAGGGTAAGCATTGGTGATTATAGCGCAATTGAAGATACAATTGAAGCAATAGTGTCTGCAGCAGTGGTGTTGAGTGTTGTTACGGTTGTATTGAATGTTGTGGCATTGGTGAAAGTGAGAATGAGGTCAAAATGATGAGATATGCGCTGTTGTTTTAGGCTGGGTCAAGCTGACTGATTTGACCGAGTATGCGGAAGAAAATAGAGATTTGTTTTCTTATCCGCTTCAACTTTCAGAGGGCTGCAAGGATATAGAAACAGGGGAATTAATTAACTGGACAAGGGCTGCTGTTAAGTACACTGAGGATTATGCAATTATTTCTTCAGAAGGTGGGAAAAGCCATAAGGTCAAAAAGGAGTGTATTGTATATCCGGAATATACGAAATAAATCTAAGATTAGTGGGTGATGCACAGCCCTAAAGTGAGCAAGTTAACAGATGGCAGAGGCTACTATAGTCTCTGCCAATTTAGTATATGTTTTTCTGTTATAAAAACCAGCAAAAACCTTTAATTTAACTTTAAGATTTCATGAACTCTATTTCCATTCATATTCCGGTATAGTAAAATAAAGTCATCAAAAAATAAAGGAAAGGATCCCCAAATGTTTTTACGAGCAACGTTACATCAAACAAAATTTTTACTAAAAAGCAAGGAAGCAATGCTGACCTTTGCAGTGCTGTTGGTGATTGTATTAAGCAATTTCATAGGGAATGTATTGGAGTTTCAAGGCATGGATTTGACAGCCATGTATCATCCTATGAAGCTGTTGACGCTAAGTTATAACAAGTCGCTTTATGATGCCAATACGATTATCCTTTTCGTGCAGTTATATCCGATATTAGTTGCGTTCCCGGCGGGATTTTCTTTCATAAAGGAGCGCCAGACGCGAGAGGAGCTTTATATGACATCCCGGATAGGGAAAGATATTTATTACATAAGTAAGCTCTTGGCTGCATTTCTATGTACAATGGTTGTTTTTGTGGTTCCTTTCCTCATAGAAATAGTATTGAATTGTATTAGCTTTCCGTTACAGGCAAAGGGGGATTTTACCGGTATGGATATATATAATGCCGGCTATGCAAATATGGTGGAAAGCTATCTGATGAGTGAATTATACTTATGGTCGCCCATCGTGTATTCCGTGGTTGGAATATTAATAGCAGGAGTGGTATCGGGAATGCTTGGCATGTTTGTGGTCGCCTTTTCGTATGTAGTTCGTGTGAAGTATCGTGTGATGCTGCTGTTACCGGTGTATTTGCTGTTAAATGCTATTACATATGTGGATAATATGTTGCCGGCGCGGGCTTTCACCATGAACTGGCAGCGTTATCTGCTGCTTTTTGATGATGCAAATAAAAATGGATTTTATATTCTGGGTTTTGTCCTTTTTCTTTTTGGCTTTAGTCTGATAAGCATGTTTGTACGAAGAAAGGGTGCGATATACTGATATGCAGAATAAGGTTTGGAGTGTTATAGGTATAAGTCTTTTAAGTGGTATCTTTTTGTCCTTTATGTATGTAAATCCATTTGAAGGAAGCATCTCACTGTCTGACACCATATTGCAGTTAAGTGGTTCGCGAGGTAAATTTCCGCTTGGTACCTCTGCTACAGAGCTTATGGCTTTTGTAATGCGTATGTTTCCGAGTTATATTTTCATCATGATTTTTGGAACCCATTTATACAACCATTTCTGCACAGCAAGTGTATATGTTTTTACCAGACAAGCTAATCGTCTGACATGGTATGTGAAAGAGGTATTTCAGTTGTTGCTATATACTTTTTGCTTTCAGATAATTACTGCAGTCAGCGTAGTTCTGACAGCTTGCTGTCGATATGAGGTTATTTGGAATTCTGCAGGATTTCTATTATTATTACTGCATGTGGTGCTGCACTGCTTTTGGGTCTTTAGTCTGACGCTGATTATGAACTTAGTGGCTATGAAATTGGGAAGCAATATGGGGTTTCTGGTTGTAGCCGTTGTACAAATGGGTTGTATTACGCTGATTGGCATGATGCAGGTGGTGGAGCGTACTGCAGAAAATATACAAGTACTAAATACAATGATTTTAATAAACCCTATAACGCGCATCATCATAGGTTGGCATGGCAGCAGTAATCTAATGTTAAGAGATGCTTTACATTCCAGGTATCATGTTTTATTTTTCTCACATTCGCTAGTCACGTTAGGGATAATCAGTCTTTTGGCAGTAGCGCTAGGTGGGTATGTTATCAAGAAGCATGATTTACTGGTGAATGATACAGAGTTGGGAGTGATATAACATGAAGCTGGTGGTAAACAACATAAGCAAATCAATAAAAGGGAAGAGTATCCTCGCTAACGTAAGCCTGGAAATGGAGCAGGGGAGGGTGTATGGCTTTGTCGGAAGAAACGGTTCCGGGAAAACTATGCTTTTTCGTGCTTTGTCAGGCTTGATGAACGTGGACTCCGGAGAAATTATTTGGGATGGCAAGCAGTTGCATAAAGATTTTTCTGTTTTGCCTGAGCTGGGTATTGTGCTGGAAAATGCCGGTTTATATCCCAATCTGACAGGGTTAGAGAATTTGATGTATTTAGCGAAATTTAGAAATAAGATTGGAAAAGCTGAGATTGAGGAGGCAATACAGCGGGTAGGGCTTGACCCGGAGGATAAAAGAGTGTTTGGTAAATACTCTCTGGGGATGAAGCAACGTCTTGTTATTGCACAGGCTATTATGGAAAGGCCGGATATTATTATGTTGGACGAGCCTACCAATGGATTGGATGAGGGCGGTGTAGAGCAAATCAGGGAGATCATAAAGCAGGAAAAGGATAGGGGAGCTTTGATTTTGTTAGCCAGTCATAACAAAGAGGATATGCGTATCCTTGCGGATGAATTATACAGCGTGACAAATGGTCGGATTGAAAAAATGGAGGAGTTGTTGTGAAAAACAGAGTCTATACGATAGTTATAATTTTAGTAATTACAGCAGCGGCCTTATTTGGCACTTATAAACGCCAAACCTATACAGATTATTCGAGCATGCCGGATTATTTGAATTATTTTGCTGTTGCGCAATTGTCGGAAAGCATGGCAGCAACAGAGTGTGAAAAGCTGGAAAATGCTTTGTCTGATGTACCTATTATACTAAAGGTTCATGCAGTGGAGCCCTTAGAAAACTTATTTCGGGTAAGCAGGCAAAAGGTTCAGATTGATGAAATATATAAAGGCACCGGTTTGAACGTGGGTAAAGATATATATATTATACATAACAGATGGAAATTAAATACGACAATTGAGCCTGCCTCTATAGAGCGCGGGTTCGTTAATGTTTTAAAAGAGAACGAAGAGTATTTAATTTTCCTGTCAGAGAAGGTTGAGCCTCTGGTGGAAGAGGATGCCCCTGTATATCGCTTGGCAGAGGAGGGGGTCATAGTACCGGTATTCTCTTATGAGGAGCATGAAAATGTCATAGCAGAATTAGGGGAATATGAGTATTCAACCTATGTAAGGTATGAGAGTGTGAAGGACAATGAATTCTTTGCGGTAACAAAGGCAGGAATGGAGAACATGCTGAGCTTGAAGCGGAAGATGTTAGAGTTGTATCCGTAGCAAAAACTTATGAGGTGATACAGTACTTGGATTCGTTGTCACTACATTCATTATACGAATTATATAAAGTGCAATAAAAAGGCGGCCATATCTCTATGAGATACAGTCGCCAAATTTTTGAGATAATTCTCAAGTATGTATTATTCATCCTCTTCAGGTGCGCCAACAGGACATGTAGCAGCACATGAGCCACAAGAAATACATACGTCTGGGTCAATAACGAAGTGGTCATCCCCCATGCTGATAGCGCCAACAGGGCAGATAGCTTCACAAGCGCCACAGCAGATACAGTTGTCACTAATCTTGAATGCCATAATCAGTTCCTCCTTTGTAATATTAAATTATGCTATAAAGACATGCCTTATGACATGCCAAGTTCTTTTCGTTTGTCTTTGATGCCTTGCAGGACAAATTGCTTTAATGCAATAGCCTTATCCTTGTCCATGGCAGGCACATCCTTTAACTTATACTCCATGCCAAGATTGTCATACTTGACCTTGCCCATGGTGTGATATGGCAGGATGTCTAATACTTTTAAATTCTTAAATGGTGCAATAAATTCACCTAGCTGGTACAAATACTTTTCGTCATCGGTAATGCCCGGAACAACTACGTGGCGGATCCACATGGGGATTGCTTTGTCGCTTAAGTACTGTACAAAAGCAAGAATACCATCATTTGGCTGTGCTGTCAACTCTAAATGCTTTTCGGGGTCAATGTGCTTGATATCCAGCATCACCAAATCCGTAAGCTCCATCAGCTTGTCCAGCTTCTCGATGTAGGCTGTATTGCCCGGTCTGTACGTAACACCTGAAGTGTCTATACATGTATGAATGTCGCGTTCTTTAGCTAAAGTAAATAAATCAATTAAAAAATCAACCTGCAGTAATGGCTCACCGCCGGTAACGGTAATGCCTCCGTTTTTATAAAAGCTGCGATTATGCTCCATCTGCTCTATAATTTCAGAAGGCTCCATAAGGGTGCCTGCATTGATTGCCCAGGTGTCAGGATTATGACAATAAGCACAACGCATAGGACAACCTTGTAGAAATACCACAAAACGTAAACCGGGGCCATCTACGGTACCCATACTTTCCAATGAATGAATTCTGCCTTTTGTCATAAATATCTGCCTTCCTTTGTCTTTAAATAATGTGCTTTTATCTGCCAGTATTTATTATAACTTATTTATATAAAAATATTAGCAGTTAGTCAATGAAAACTTAATACAAGAGCAGTGGCACAGGCCACCGCTCTTGCTGATAACGGATAAATCCGTTTAATCTTATAATCCTTCGTGGAATGTACGAGAGATAACGTCAGCCTGCTGTTCCGGAGTTAATTTGATGAAGTTAACTGCATAACCGGAAACACGAATGGTAAGCTGAGGATACTTTTCAGGGTTCTTCTGAGCATCCAGTAATGTTTCTCTGTTAAGTACGTTTACGTTTAAGTGGTGACCGCCCTGTACAGCGTAACCATCTAATAATGATACTAAGTTATCAATCTGAGCATTGCTTGCTGCCATAATATTAATCCTCCTTGTTATTCTGAGTCGTCGTCAATACCTTCATGCAGGGTAGGTATGCTGCACGCCATAGGGTTGGAGGAACAATCCGCACAACCCATGGTCTGCACATTCTTGGTCAGAGACATATCACCATCACATTCGATGTTTACATGTCCCACACCATTAGACATACCATTGTCCAGCATTTTTATAAGGTCATCAATCATTTTATCCTGATTCATAGCCATACTCCTTTCTGATAATGCTTATCAGTAAAGAGTATGTGCTAAAAAATCAGAAATACTGATAAGTTACTAAATTATTTGCTTAAATCGATTTCGATGTCGCCAGCGAAAATCTGATCTTCCTTACCAAGAGCACCAGGAATAATGGTAAAGGTGTTGGAAATACCATCCTGTGCATCGTTGAAAGGTAATTTTGCAACGGAAGCTAAGGATGCAACAGCACCATTCTTGTCACGTCCGTGCATTGGGTTAGCACCAGGAGCGAATGGCTGGCCTGCCTTACGTCCGTCAGGTGTTGAACCGGTAGCCTTACCATAAACTACGTTAGAAGTAATGGTTAAGATAGAGGTTGTAGGAACACCGTTTCTGTAGGTGTGATGTCTTCTGATCATGGTCATGAACTTAGAAACTAACATAGAAGCAATTGCGTCTACGCGGTCATCATCATTACCATACTTAGGGAATTCGCCGTTGATTTCAAAGTCAACGATCATACCGTCTTCGTCTCTGATTGCCTTAACTTCAGCATACTTAATAGCAGATAAGGAGTCAGCTACTACAGAAAGACCTGCAACACCTGTTGCGAAGTAACGCTTAACATCTCTGTCATGAAGAGCCATCTGTGCTCTTTCGTAGCAGTACTTGTCATGCATATAGTGGATGATGTTCAGAGTATTTACATATACATCTGCCAACCATTCCATCATGTCTGTGTAAAGCTCCATAACTTTGTCATATTCTAATACGTCACCTACGTATGGACGATACTTAGGACCAACCTGTTTCTTGGTCTTTTCGTCAATACCGCCGTTTAAAGCGTAAAGTAAGCACTTAGCCAAGTTAGCACGAGCACCGAAGAACTGCATTTCCTTACCAACTCTCATGGAAGATACACAACAAGCGATAGCGTAATCATCACCATGGGTAACTCTCATAAGGTCGTCGTTTTCGTACTGGATAGAAGATGATAAAATAGACATCTTAGCACAGTAACGCTTAAAGTTTTCCGGTAATCTGGTAGACCAGAGAACTGTTAAGTTTGGTTCAGGGCTTGCACCTAAGTTAGAAAGTGTGTGGAGGTAACGGAAGCTCATCTTTGTTACTAAGTGACGACCGTCAATACCAACACCTGCTAAGGATTCAGTTACCCATACAGGGTCACCGGAGAATAATGCGTTATACTCTGGTGTACGAGCAAATTTTACAAGACGTAACTTCATAATGAAGTGGTCAACAAATTCCTGAATCTGCTCTTCTGTGAAAGTACCATTCTTTAAGTCTCTTTCAGCGTAAATGTCAATGAAAGTAGAAGTACGTCCAAGACTCATTGCGGCACCATTCTGCTCTTTAACAGCTGCTAAATAACCAAAGTAGGTAGCCTGAATAGCTTCCTTAACGTTGGTAGCCGGCTTGGAGATATCACAGCCGTAAGAAGCTGCCATTTCTTTCATCAGCTTTAATGCAATAATCTGCTCGGAAATTTCTTCACGAAGACGAATAACTTCGTCAGTCATAACGCGGCCTGTAGAGTCCTTCTGCTCTAACTTGTCCTCGATAAGTCTGTCAATACCGTATAATGCAACACGTCTGTAGTCACCGATGATACGACCACGGCCGTAAGCATCAGGAAGACCTGTAATAACGTGAGAAGAACGGCAAGCTCTCATTTCCTGATTGTAAGCATCGAATACACCTGCATTGTGTGTCTTGCGATGTGTGGTAAAGAACTCGGAAATTTCCGGATCTACTGTGTAGCCATTGTCAGAACATGCCTTTTCTGCCATACGGATACCGCCATAAGGCTGTAAAGAACGCTTGAAAGGCTTGTCTGTCTGGAAACCTACGATTGTTTCCTTGTCTTTGTTTAAATAACCAGGGCCGTGGGAAGTGATAGTGGAAACAACCTTTGTATCCATATCAAGCACGCCGCCTGCTTCACGTTCCTGCTTCATTAAGTCAAGAACCTGGTTCCATAAATCTGTTGTGTTCTGTGTAGGGCCTGCTAAGAAAGCATCATCTCCTTCATATGGAGTGTAGTTCTTCTGGATGAAATCACGTACGTTGATTTCGTTTACCCATTTGCCGCCTACAAAATCTGTCCATTCTGGTCTCATTTGAAAAGCCTCCTATAAAATGAAATAAATAAATTAGGTTAATATAGTATTGGAATTTTGTCATTTCCTATGCTTTTATTATAAGATTGACAAGGGTCTTAGTCAAGCGGATACAGTGTACTTTTTTCTATACAAGCGCTGAAAAAATATACAAAATTTGGTAAATATGCTAAAAATTAAAAAATTTACAAACAGAAAGAGAAAACAATAATTGCATACTTGCATGAAATCGGGGAAAGTATTATACTAGATATTAGACTTATTTTTTAGGAGGAATTTTTATGGCAAAGATTACAAAAGACATGACTATTGGACAGGCACTTCAGATGAATCAGAATATTATTCCTGTTTTGTTTGAAATCGGTATGCATTGTCTGGGCTGTCCGTCTGCACAGATGGAGACCTTAGAAGAAGCAGCAATGGTACATGGTATTGATGTAGATGAGTTAATGGCAAAGATTGCTGCAGTAGAAGAAGCATAATGCTGTCATACAGAGAGCCTCCCTCAGCTCAATTGCCTGCCGGAGGTTCTTTTTAATTGACCTTGCGCATATAATGAAAGGAAGTGAGGGATAGAATGAAAAAGAAATATCGTTATTTAATTTTGGCTATCCTGGTGGCTTCCTTTTTTTGGAATATTTACTGGAATAGCACCATTGTGGTACATACGTATAACCATGTAAACAAAGACGTGCCGGAGGAATTTGAGGACTATCGTATTGTGCAGCTGACGGATATTCACTCCGTGAGAAATGAAAAGCAGGGACAGCTGATTTATGACAAGACCGCTGCTGAGGAGCCGGATATTATCTGTCTCACCGGTGATTTAGTGGATTCCAGATATTATGCAAGGCATGGTGCAGAGGGCGAAGAACTGACTCTGGAATTGCTTGAAAAGCTGGTGGAATTGGCTCCCGTATTTTATATTTACGGCAATCATGAAATGATTTTGCTGGATGACCCTGAAAACAATGCCTTTAAAGTAGCCGTAGAGGGGTTGGGTGTACGATTGATAAATAACGAAGCGGTTGTGTTCAGTGGGCAGGAGGACGGCAGCAGCATTTATATTGCCGGCATTCAAGATCCCTCCACGCTGTACAAGGATTATCGTTATGCATATTTGAGCAATAACGCGGAACGTATGGAGGCTATGATGGATGTGGTGACGGAAGGAATCGGCAGTGATGACTTTTTGCTCCTTCTTTCTCACAGGCCTGAATATTTGGAGCTCTACGATCAGTATACGGTAGATTTGTGCCTTGCAGGGCATGCCCATGGCGGACAATTCAGGCTGCCTTTTATCGGAGGAATTTATGCGCCCGGGCAAGGGTTTTTGCCGGAATATACGGCCGGCTTGTATGCCACCGATGATTTGGAGATGTATGTAGGTACGGGGATTGGTAATTCCGTCATACCGGTGCGTGTATTTAATCCTCCGGAGATTTTGACGATAGTACTGAAATCGGATGAAGATTAGGTGAATTTTAAAATATTAATACAAAGAGCAGGTTGCTATGCAAACCACACTACAAGGTGTTGGGCGATATAACAACCTGCTTTATTTTTATAGTGAAATATATACGTTTATAAGTCTGCCAGTGTGGCCAGAGCATTGTCCTTAATAATCGGTGCAAAATGTTCTTCTAAAAAGTGCTCTGCAGCCGGTTTGGACATGTGTATAGCTCCGTATTCGGACACAGTGTTGCAGAAGCGGTTATATTCTTCTCTGCTGTGGGTGCCTTTGTTTACGATTAAGACATAGTTGCCATAAGCATCGTCCTTGTATAAGGAGTTGACACCATTATAGCGGCTGCCCACCAGCTTTGCCAGCTTGCTTACTTGGGCAAGGCTGGAGAAGGTAAACATACGGGTAAGACCGGGGTTTAGCTTCTCTTCGGAGTAAACGTCCTCATCAAGGTCTTCCTTATCGGCAAGATTTGTGCCATCAGCTCTGGCAGACAGAGGTGAAAAAACAGAGTCCTGAATTTTTTTGAATAAATCCAAAACCTCTGCAGCGCTGCTAAGCTCGGATATCATATCATCCAGCTCTAAATCCTCTTCTCTGACACCCGGAGCAAAATTGGAAAACTTGGTATCCAGCTCTTCCGGATCCTCTACCTTGGTAATAATAAGCACAATATGCTCGCTGTATGGGATGGCTTCAATCATAAGAGGAATATCCTCTGCATGAAAGCCCAGCTCTTTCTGAGCCTGACGCATCATGTCACGGAAAAGATTTTTGGCCTTTTCTGAACCATATGCTAATTCACTGATTTTGATGGCGCGCTTTGCCAAATCGCTTTTGGTTAATATGCAGCGAATCTGATTATCATTAATTCTCTCTATCTTCAAGAAATCACTTCCTTCTATTTTGGTTTTTATTCAATCTTATACTGGATTTCGAATTTCGTCAATAGTTGACAGTTTTTGTTTCTTATAATTTTATAAAACCTTAATAAATTTATAGAATGTTGCTATTGATTATGTGGGTTTTTATGTGTTATGATGAAACAGAAGAAAAGAGTCCGGTAAACAGCAGGGAAAGGAGCTGGTGGATAACTGCTTTTATCTTGTTTCGAATCTTACGCAGCAAATCTAATCTATAGCAGTGAGCAATATATGGCATGTGATTATTTGGTATTTATGCCGCCGCTGTAGGTTTCTTGTTCTCATATGTATCATATGGAATTGTCTTTAAAGCTATGTGCCTGATTTCGGAAATAAAAATTTACCAACTAAAAATAAAACGAATATTCTAATTAAAAAGATTACATGATAGTATTATCTGTTTCTATTATTTTATGCAGACCAATGGGCAACATTTCTTCTTTTCTGTGATAACGCGATGTTATCATGGCAGTAACATGTAAACCAAGCTGTTTTGTACGGACAGGTTTACGGAATATATCACAGTCTTATTGTAGGTTATTGCTTTCTATCTACTATTATATTATTAAGCGGGTCAGCCTCTCGTGAACAGACAGAGAGCAGTAAATCTTAACATTTATTTACAATGTATAAAGTTTGTCGACATTGTAAAGTTTTTCTGATATAATAAGGGCGATAAGGAGGAAAAGTCCATGAAAAAATTTTTAATCATACTGCTTTCGGTTATCGCCCTTGTTGTATTGGTCGGCGGTGGCTTCGTCGGCAAGAAATTATACGACAAATATTCCGAAGGAACGGAAAGGGCGGATTTGTCAGAATATTTTTCGCTTACCTCTGCAGAGCAGGGGGCCATTATGCTTGACAGCACCATTCTGGAGGAAAAGTGCCGTGTATTTAACGGTATATGTTATTTGGACTTAAATACGGTGCAGCAATATCTGCACAATCGTTTTTATTATAGTGAGCTTAGCAGGGAGATTCGTTATACAGATGCTGTTACATTGGTAGTGGCACCTCTGGACCAGAGTATCTGGACCAGTACTACGGCCGGGGTGACAGATAGTTTCGAGGAGCCTTATGTGATTGCTATGACCATCGGCGATACCTGTTATATTGCTCTGGATTTTATAGAAAAGTATGTACCTGTAAAGCATCAGATTTACAGCGAGCCGAACCGCGTGGTTATTGACACCATGGGTCTTAGCCTGGAAAAGATTTCTGTCAAGAAGGATACAGTGGTTCGTTGGTTTGCCGGGGTTAAGAGTGATATTCTGACGGATGTCGTGAAGGGCGAGCAGGTTACAATGTTAAATGATACAGAAGTAGAGGGGTGGACCAAGGTGGCCACAGACAATGGCTTTGTGGGTTATATCAGGAATGGAAAGCTGGGTGCCAGAGCCATGATTACTGACACCGGCACTTTGGAGTATGAGGAGCCGGAGTATACCTCTACACAGTTAGATGAAAAGGTGCGTTTGGGCTTCCATGCCGTGTACAATCAGACTGCCAATGGCAATTTGGAGTCAGTGTTGGAGACTGCGTATAATATTAACGTAATTTCCCCTACATGGTTTGCTTTAAATGATAACGCCGGTAATTTCACTTCCATTGCTTCCAAGGAGTATGTGCAGAAGGCGCATGAGAGAGGCATACAGGTATGGGCTTTGTTAGAGGATATTACTTACGGCAATGATATTGATGCTTATGAGATTTTGGGTAATTCTGAGGCGCGAGGACATCTGATAGATGGATTAATATCTGTGGCACAGGAGTATGAGCTGGATGGTTTGAATATTGACCTGGAAAGTGTTCGTTCCAAAGCCGGAGCACATTTCGTGCAGTTTTTGCGTGAGCTTTCTATTAAGTGCCGTGAATTGGGATTGGTATTGTCTGTAGATAATTATCCGCCGAACAGTGGTAATACTTACTACGATTATGAGGAGCAGGGGGTTGTCTGCGATTATGTAGTAATGATGGGCTATGATGAGCACTGGGGCGGCAGCGGTGATCCGGGCAGTACAGCCAGTCAGCCGTTTGTGGAGCAGTCCTTGGACAACTTGCTTGAAATGGTGGATGCTTCCAAGGTTATCAATGCGCTTCCTTTTTATACCAGATTATGGAAGAGTGCCGGCGAGACAGTTACGGACGATGCTGTCATTATGAAAGCCATTGACCAGAATGTCAGCCGTTTAGGTATGATTATTGATTATGACGAGGCTACTGGTCAGAAATATGCAAGGGCTGAGGTAAACGGCGCAGTTTATCAGATGTGGATTGAAGACTTTGCAAGTCTTGAGAATAAGCTGAAGGCTGTAAAAGAGCGCGACCTTGCCGGTGTGGCGGCATGGAGACTGGGTTATGAGGAGCAGGCAGCCTGGGAATTAATCGGAAACTATATACAGTAATTGTTCCGAGCAGGTGGAGGCAGTATCTATTCAGGTACTGAACAGATACTGCAGAATGCCCAGATGCAGCACCCACGCCAATTCATCCTGATAACCTTCTGATTTTAGCATAGCTGCTTCCTCGGGGTTACTTAAAAAGCCACATTCCACGATTACGATAGGGCATGTGGTTTTTTTGAGCAGATAATAGCTGTCGTTTGCTTTGGCCTGTCTATGATTATCAGGATCCAGGTCTGATATTAGAATAGATTGCAGGGTTTCTGCCAGTTCCTTGCTGGCAGTGCTGGTAGTATAATAAAAGACCTGTGCTCCGTGGATGGCACTGTCGGAATAACTGTTTTGATGAATGCTGACCACCAGATCTGCACCACATTCTTCCATGAGGGCAATCCGGTTTTTCATGTCCTGAACCTTTTTGTTAGAGGCGTTTTCATCATACAGGCCCTCGTCAGTGTTGCGGGTCATTACTACGCTTATATCTGCAGCTTCCAGATATTTTTGCAGCTTCAATGCGATGGATAAGTTTAGGTCCTTTTCGAGGGTTCCGTCTGCTGCAATTTTGCCGGGATCCTTGCCACCGTGACCGCTGTCAATGACTACCGTAATTCCTTTTTTGACTGCCATTTTACTATTTACATACATGGCAGTTTCTCTGGAAAGGAGGACCATGGAGCATAGAAGTAAAAGTGACATAATTGTTGATAAGTATTTGTGGGCTTTTTCCTGATTCATTCCATGCTCCAATGTCAGAGTGATTGGTATATTTTATGATGGAATGTGGAAGATTAGTACAGAAATTAAGGGTACTCCACACCTTCCGGCAGTGGGTCCCATGGATTCAAACCAAGCTGTTGCTTGAATTTGGCCTGTTCCATGGTAAGTTGGGGCAGGTCTTCTTCTAAATAAGCTAAAAGCTCATCTACACCCTCACGGGTCTTATTGTTGATTAAAAAGATACGTTCACAGCCTGCATTGACCATCCACTGTCTGACCATTTCAATATTGGCATATGGGGAGTCTACCTTGGTGATGACGCCAATTAAAGGACGCAGGATAAAGGAATGAAGGCAGGCACAAAAAAGATTGTAAGGTTCGTCAGCAGCCTGGACAATAGCAACCACGTCTGCTTCAAAAGAAAAGCATGCCAAGCCGACGCTAAAGCGCTTGGACTCCGCGTATTCACCCGGAGAATCAATCGTATTGGCGTCAGTTTTGGTGTATTGTGTTTTGACATAGTGAAGCTCTTCGCCTCTTAGGGCCTGCGTAAGAGAAGTCTTACCGGCCTCGCTTCTTCCCATCAAAAATAATTTCTTCATCGGTCAAAATCCTTCTGTCTTATTTGTGGCATTAGCTTTTGTGAATCCGGCAAACAGAGAAGCCCAGTTCTTTGTCAAAGAATTTGACAACGGACTCCACAGCCGTCTGAACCTCGGACAGGCCGCCGGAAATAATCAGGGAGCCACAGAAACGATCCATGAAACACAGTGTAACATCTGCACTTTTCATAGCTACATCTGCGGCGACTACAACGGCTTCCCAGGGAGTAAAACGAATCATGCCAATGGATTCGCCTGTATGGTCTTCTCCCTCATGCACACCGATATGTAAGGCCAGATTCTGGTAAATACATTCCTCAGAAGGTGTGATGATATGGGCAAGGCATACTTCCTTCCCGGGTACACGTACACGGGTCATGCGAAGCTTTTGACCTTTCAGATGCTCCCAATCGTTATGAAAGATTTTTTCTAAAAGTTGCTCCTTGGTTATCTCAATCATAGCTGTGCTTCCTATCTCTTGGTAATCTTGCAGACTACATACTCCAGAGAATCACGGAAATAATCTACGATTTCAGTCATGGCAGACATGACATCGGAAATTTCACCGGTCATGATTAAGGTTCCTGTAAATCGGTCTGCAAAGCCCAAATAAATATTGCCGCTTTTGACTGCAATATCGGATGCGATAACCGCAGACTCCGGAGGGGTCAGATTCATGATACCGATGGCAGAAGAGGTGTAATCCACTTGTGGATTCAATCCCAGCTTCTGATAAATAATCGGATCCGGACCACCCATTACATGTGCAAAGGTAATCTGCTTGCCGGCTACGGTTTCTTGTACTATTCTAATCTGTTCTGTATGTTCATTTGCCATTTGAAATTCCTCGTTTATCAAAATAATTACAGATAATACATCACAATTATCATACTCTCAAAATGATTTGGTGTCAAGAGGAATGGGAAAATTTGGGGATATAGGTAAACCAAAGGGAGAAAGTTAAAAAAATAGTTCAAAAGAAAATTTATCCTGTTGCATTTTTTCTAATATGAGGATAAAATAGAATAGATGTAGTATGTAAAGACAAAACTCGAGATTGAAGGATACATCGATGGATACCAAAGTTGTTATTATGGATGAAGTGCATATGGATGCCCGGGCGTTGGCAGAGGCAGGTCGTTTGATTAAGCAGGGAGAGTTGGTTGCATTTCCTACGGAGACGGTGTATGGTCTGGGAGGAGATGCCCTGCAGGCAGATTCTGCGCGTAAGATTTACGCGGCAAAGGGCAGGCCCAGCGATAACCCACTGATTATACATATTGCAAGGTGGGAGGATATTTATCATATTTGCAAGGATATTCCGGAGGCAGCAAAGAAGCTGGCGGAGGCCTTCTGGCCGGGACCGTTAACCATGGTTCTGAAAAAGCAGGAGGTGGTACCGAAGGAGACCACCGGCGGGCTGGATACGGTGGCGGTTCGTCTGCCCAGCCACCCGGTAGCAAGAGCTTTTATCGAGGCTGCGGGAGGGTATGTGGCTGCACCCAGTGCCAATGTGTCCGGCAGACCCAGTCCTACACTGGCCAAGTATGCATTAGAGGATATGGAGGGCAAGATACCACTGATTATTGACGGCGGTGCCGTCGGGATTGGTGTGGAGTCTACTATTGTGGATTTGACGGAGGATACCCCGGTCATATTGCGTCCCGGATATATTACTTATGAGATGCTTCATGAGGTTCTTGGGGAGGTATCAGAGGATGCCACTATGATGGAGTCTCTTCAAGATGTGGCTCCCAAGGCACCCGGTATGAAGTACAGGCATTATGCGCCGCAGGGCAGCCTTACCATTGTGGCAGGGCCTACAGATAAGGTGGTCGCTTACATTAATGATGCTTGTGAGGCGGCAAAGCTTGCCGGTAAGCGTACAGGGGTTTTGTGTACCAGTGAGACTGCGGCAAGGTATCAGGCAGAATGTATTAAATGTGTAGGTACCAGGGCAGATGAAGGTACCGTGGCACACAGTCTTTATCAGATGCTTAGAGAATGTGATGATGAAGGGCTGGAGGTGTTATATGCAGAGAGTTTTCCCACAGAGGGAATAGGACAGGCTATTATGAACAGACTGCTAAAGGCAGCTGGGCATCAAATCATACAATTATAATTTACGGAGGAATAAAGTTATGATAGCAATTGGTTCAGATCACGGCGGATTCGCTTTGAAGGAGGAAGTTGTAAAGTATTTACAGGCAAAAGGATATGAGTTAAAGGATGTAGGCTGCTATGATTTAAGCAGCGTGGATTATCCGGCTTATGGACATGCAGTAGGTAAGGCTGTAGCAAGTGGAGAGTGCGAATTCGGTATTGTAATTTGTACTACCGGCATCGGTATTTCTATTGCAGCAAATAAGGTGCCGGGCGTGCGCTGTGCACTTTGCTCAGAGCCACATTCTGCACGTATGACAAGAGAGCACAACAATGCAAATGTATTGGCTATGGGCGGCGGACTTATCGGTACCCAGATGGCTTTCACTATTGTGGATACTTTCTTAAATACAGAGTTTTCTGTGGAGGAAAAGCATCACAGACGTGTGAATTTGCTGGAAAATTTATAAAAGTTTAGATGACCATGGTTATATTATGCCTGGTCTGAGAAATGCAGGAGATAGAATATTTGGTACGAAATAAACTATTCAAATTTAGTAAAATAATGGTTATTCTTTTGACGCTCAGCCTGATAGCCGGAGGTGGGCTTCCTTTGTATGCTTCTTCTACACAGCAGCAGTTGGAGGATGCTAAGCAGCAGGCAAATGAGGTGCAGGGGCAGATTTCCCAGGGGAAAGAGGATTTGGAAAATCTGGAAGAGGAGCGGGACAAAATAACCGGTCAGCTCAGTAATTATAACAGTCAGCTTTCTGCAGCCATAGAAGCATTGAATGATACAGAATTTGCGATTAATGACAAATTGCTGGAGATTGAGCAAAAACAAAAGGAGCTGGATACGGCCAGACAGATTGAGCAGAAGCAGCATGATGATTTGATGATTCATATGCAGTTTATGTATGAGAGCGGGCTTACCCAGTCTTATCTGAATCTTATGTCTGAGGCTACCAGTCTCACGGAATTTCTAAATATTTCTGAGTATGTGGAGCAGATTTCAGCCTACGATATGAATATGCTGGAGCAGTTTAAAGATGTCAGAGAGTTTATTGAAGAAGAAGAGGCCGTGCTGCAAAGTGAAAGAGAGGCTTTGGAGCTTTTGCGTAATCAGCAGGAGGAAAAGCGCAATTATGTAAATGCACTGGTAAATCAGACGCAGTCTGCTTTGAGTAATAAAGAGGGTGAAATTACCCAGAAAGAAAACGAAGTGACTGCACAGGAGGAAGCACTGGCGCAAATTAAGGATAATATCGCTGAATTGCAAAAGAAATTGGCGGAAGAGCTTGCCATGTCTCAGGCAGCGGCCAATGCAGAGTGGCGTGACATTTCCCAGGTAAGCTTTAGTGAAGAAGATGTGACTATGCTGGCAAACCTGATTTATTGTGAAGCACGTGGTGAGAGCTACGACGGCAAGCTGGCAGTAGCTTCTGTAGTAATCAATCGTGTGCTTAGCAGTAAATATCCGGATACGGTGGCCGGGGTTATATATCAGCGGGGACAGTTTGCACCGGTAACGTCTACCAGAAATAGCTTTGTAGAAGCGCTGGCTTATGACAAGGCGGCCAATTCCAACGGCTGTTATCAGGCTGCAAGAGAAGCCATTGGCGGCATTACCAATGTCAGCAATTGTGTATATTTCCAGACCATTGCGTATCTGGAAAAGGTAGAGCGTTTGCATGTAGTCAGATATGCTATTGGCAATCATGGCTTCTATTAGACAGTGAAAAGAGGGAGTTTTGGTGAAAAAATTTATTAGTTCTTTTGTTGCTTTTGTTTTGGGCGCCGCATGCCTTACGGGATGTGGCACCGGCAAAGCACCGGATAATCAGGAGGATGGAGCAGACAAGATAAGTATTGTCTGCACCACCTTTCCGCAATATGACTGGGTTATGGAGCTTATCGGTGAGGCCGGGGAGGCTTTTGATGTAACTCTTTTAGTAAAAAACAGTGCAGATATTCACAACTATCAGCCAAGTGCTCAGGATATGATATCCATGAAAGAGGCTGATTTGTTTGTTTATGTAGGCGGCGAGTCTGATGTCTGGGTGGAGGACTTGATGAAGTCCGATCCGAAGTTATCTGACAAGAGTGTCAGCTTGGTGGCGACTCTTGGTGACGAAGCATTGGTAGAGGAGCTGCTGGAAGGTATGCAGCACGATCATGAGCATGAGCATGAGTCAGATGCCGATGATGAACAGGGCGTTCACGGAGCAGAAGCTGACGTTTTAGATGAGCATGTGTGGCTCTCGTTAGAAAAAGCAGAGCTTTTGTGTCAGCATATTTCCAGCAAGCTTTGTCGTCTTGCACCTGATTATGAAGCTGTTATTCGGAACAATACTATAGCATATACCGGTGCACTTCATGAACTGCATGAGGCTTATCAGACTATGGTAGAGGAAAGTGCCGGTAATGCACTGATTTTTGGAGACAGATTTCCGTTCCGTTATCTGGCGGAGGATTATGACCTGGAATGTTATGCAGCTTTTGCCGGCTGCAACGCAGAGGTGGAAGCCGGCTTTGATACGATTATAACCTTGGCGAATAAGGTGGATGAGCTAAAGGTACCGTGCATTTTAGTTATTGATGGCTCTGACAAAAGTCTGGCGGAGACGATTTTAAGTACGGCAAAGACCGGAGGCCAGGAGATTCTGGTGTTGGATTCTATGCAGTCTGTATCCTGGGAGGATATTGTTCAGGGGGTTAATTACCTGGATATTATGAGAGAGAACCTGGAGGTACTTCGTAAGGCACTGGGGTAAGCACGATAGAAAGGAGAGCGTATGTCACAAATTGTATGTCATAACCTGGCATTGGGCTATGAGAAGCGTGTGGTGGCGGAGGATATTCATTTTACAGTAAATAAGGGCGATTATCTTTGTATTTTGGGCGAAAATGGCTCAGGAAAGAGTACCTTGATAAAGACGTTATTGGGTTTAACCAGGCCATTATCCGGTGAGATGCAGTTTGGAGATGGGCTTTCTGCAAAGGATATTGGTTATTTGCCACAGCAGACTCTGGCACAGAGGGATTTCCCGGCTTCTGTTTGGGAAATTGTGTTGTCCGGATGCTTAAATCGTTGTGGACTTAAGCCTTTTTATTCTAAATCAGAGAAGGAAATCGCCAAAGAAAATATGGAGCAATTGGGCATTAGCCACTTGGCAAGGCAATGCTATCGGGAATTATCCGGTGGTCAACAGCAAAGGGTACTTTTGGCCAGAGCACTGTGTGCAGCCCGTAAGATGCTTCTTTTGGACGAGCCGGTGGCTGGGTTGGACCCAAAAGCCACTGCAGAAATGTATGAGTTGATTTATGAGTTGAACAGGGAACATGGTATTACGATTATCATGGTGTCTCATGATATTATGGCAGCAGTGCCTTATGCCTCCCACGTGCTTCATTTGAGTAATAAGCCGCTTTTCTTTGGTACTAAGGAGGATTATATAAAGAGTCCTGTCGGGCAGATTTATGCTGCCAGTGCGGCACTGCATGCACCAAAACTGGAGGTGGCAGACCATGAGTAATATGATTTCTGCTTTAGGAAGTTACCTGAGTTATCCTTTTGTACAGTATGCGTTGATCGTAGGGGTACTGGTGGCACTTTGCGCATCTCTTTTAGGGGTATCATTGGTTTTAAAGCGTTTTTCTTTTATTGGAGATGGCCTAAGTCATGTGGCTTTCGGTGCATTGGCTATTGCCACGGTACTACATGTGACGAATGAATTGATTGTTATGATACCGATAACGGTGCTGGCTGCTATCTTATTGTTGGGTGCCAGCAATAATGCCATGATTAAGGGCGACGCAGCCATTGCCATGATTAGTGTGGGAGCGTTGGCTTTTGGATATCTGATTATGAGCAAATTTTCCGGCTCAACCAATGTATCTGCGGATGTGTGCAGTACCCTGTTTGGTGCTACGTCTATTTTGACTTTGACCATGACTGACGTCTGGGTGTGTATTATTATGTCTGTATTGGTCATCGCTGCGTTTATCTTTTTCTTACATAAGATATTTGCAGTAACTTTTGATGAAAGCTTTGCGGAAGCAACCGGCTTACCTGCCAAGGTATATAATTATATGATTGCTGTGATTACTGCCCTGGTTATTGTATTAGCCATGGAATTGGTAGGTTCCCTGCTGGTTTCTGCACTGATTATTTTCCCGGCGTTATCTGCAATGCGTGTGTTTAAAAGCTTTCATGCAGTTACCATATGTGCGGCTATCATTGCGGTAATTGGCACCGTCACCGGCATACTGATTTCTATACTGGCTTCTACGCCGGTTGGTGCCAGCATTGTGGCAGTAGATGTGGTGATATTTGCAGTGTTTAGTTTGGCTGGAGTGTTGAAACGATAAGAGGTTCAAAAAGAAATGTAATAAAACGCGGGTGAAAGAACCTATTCGGTTCGTAGCCCGCGTCTATATTTATCCTACAACAACTGCGGTGCCGCTGGCAGTTACCATCAGCATACCATTGTCGGCTCCAAGCACTTCATAATCAATATCTACTCCAATGACCGCATTTGCTCCTAGTCTTGTGGCACGTTCTTCCATTTCAGCAAGCGCCTGAGTTCTGGCATTCATTAATTCTAAATTCTATTAGCTGTTTTGTTACAAAAATGATACAATCAACAGGTAGAATGATTTTTAAATACAGAAATATATTTTTGAGAAATACAAAGGAGCAGGACGTCATGATAAAAATCTTAATTGTGGAGGATGAATTTCCCATAGCTAATTTAATAAAGGAGGCTTTGGAGGGGGTTGGTTATTCCTGTAAATGTCTTTATGACGGAGAAAGTGCAGCGGATGAAATTGAAGAGAAGGCCTATGACCTTGTGTTATGGGATGTGATGCTGCCGGGGATTGATGGCTTTGAATTAATTTCTTATATCAGGCAGTACGAAGTGCCGGTTATTTTTATAACGGCGAAGGCAGCGGTGAAGGATCGGGTGCAGGGACTTAGACTGGGGGCTGAGGATTATATTGTAAAGCCTTTTGATGTGGCGGAGCTGATTGCACGGGTGGAGGTGGTGCTCAGGCGTTATCATAAATGTGCAGAAGTATTGCAGGTTTTGGATTGCACCATTGATACCGTATCCCGAACGATATACAAAAAGGGAGTGCCGGTAGAATTAACTTATAAGGAGTTCGAGCTTCTGCTGTTACTTATAAAAAACAAAAATGTAGCGCTTTATAGAGAAACTATTTATGAAAAGGTCTGGAGAGATCCGTTTTGTGTGGATACGAGGACGGTGGATTTGCATATTCAGAGATTACGTAAAAAGCTGGGGATGGAGAAACATATTCAGACAGTTTACAAGGTGGGCTATCGTTTTGTAGAAGAGGTTCAGGGGTAAGGATGAAGATATCGTTAAAGATTTTTATTTTTACATATTGTATTATCGTATTGGTGACTGTGTTGGGAGGGTTTTTGCTGATAGACTATGAGTATCGCAAAGGTCTGTCACAAGCAAAAGAACAGGCTGTAGCACAAAATGAAACGTTGTATACCTATGTGGCTACTATAGAAGAGCTTTTAGATCCGGAACGAGCCATGTATTCGTTGGACAATTTAATAGAGAGGATGTCCGGAGAGACAGGCAGGGATGTATTGGTGGGGAGCTATGAATCGTTAAAAGAGCAGCTGAAAATCGGTAAGGCAGAGGAAGTGCAAAACAACCAATATGTTTATAACATATATGAAGAGCAGGGGAGAAAACTATTACAGGTGACCAGCAGGTATGAGGAGCAGTATATTATTAATTACTGCGATATTACGGAAATCATACGCTACAGAGATGCAAATTACAAGTTGTATAGAAAAATTATTATGCTGGTGTCAAGTGTGATTGCAATTGCATTATATCTTTTCTCGGAATGGCATATCCGTAAGATTGAGGAAGAGGCCAGACGCAAAGAAGAGTTTATGGGGAACTTTGCGCATGAAATGAAGACGCCAATGACGGCTATTATCGGATATGCAGATATGTTAAGAAG
>X409_Impala__coassemble_423_pt1 | contig 22851 bp, 21 predicted proteins | sample X409_Impala__metabat2_low_PE_015 | metagenome-assembled genome bin X409_Impala
ATCCTTCTGTTGTATTTTTGTTTCCTGCTTTGCTGCAGTATTCTCTTCTGTTTTTTTATTTTTCTTTGCCATAAAATCACCCCCTGCCTACTCTGCATTTAAAGCTACCACAGGTACCAGTCTGGATGCCTTAAAGGCCGGATAAAATCCGAAGACACTGCCGGTTACCACGCCAAAAACAAGACTCAGTACCGCACCGCTGACGGAAAGCTCCACTCGCACGGAAAACAGCTCCACTACCGGTGTAATACCCAGTGACAGGAGCACGCCGATTACTGCACCTACCAGGCTCATGCAGGCCTCTTCCAATAAAAATTCTAACAAAATGTCACGTCTGGAGCAACCCAGAGCCTTCAGAATACCGATTTCATTGGTACGCTCTTTTACAGATACAAAAAGCACGTTCATAATACCGATACCACCTACAATAAATACAATGATTGCCATGGACACAAGAAGTAATTGCAACGTATCATTAGAAGCATTTGCAGCGTCCATTTTGCTGCCCGCGTCGGAAATGGTAAACTGTGTATTTGGATAACTGTCAGCCAGCACTGTTTCCACATTTGCAATAACCGTGTCAATATGATTTACATCCTCCGCAATCACTGTTACGGTAGGGCTGATACTGTCACCGGTAATATATTTGATACCCGTAGAATACGGAATAAATATGGCTGTATCGGGACTGATACCGGAAGCTACAGTTCCCATTTCATCCAGAACACCTACCACCTTGTAAGGTCTGCCGTCAATATAAACCTCGCCTTCATAGGCCTCATAAGCACTGCCAAAAATTTCACTGGCAGTGGAAGCGCCCAACACACAAACCTTTTCTTTACCGTCATCATTTTCCTCGCTCAAAAACTCACCCACAGAAATGGACAAGTTACTAATGGCTGCATAATTGTCCAAAACACCCGCTATGGTATAATAAGAAGCAGACTCCAAATCACCGCCTTCTACAGAGGTTGTGGTAGAGTAAGAAATGGTACTGTTGGTAATACCGGGTACAAATACCTCCAAATCCTCCATATCACTTTCCGTCAGAATAATGGTTTCCCGATTCATACGGTTGTCACCGCCATCTCCTCTGGAGCCACCTCCGAACATACCTCCGAACATGCCTCCAAAGCCGCCCATACCGCCAAAGGAGAAGCCTCCGCCTGACATATCCGGCATATTACTCATGTCAGGCATATTACCCATATCAGGCATGCCGCCCCCCATGTTACCCATGTCAGGCATGCCGCCTCCCATATTGCCCATGTCAACAAAGCCGCCGCCCATATTGCCCATATCCGGCATGCTGCCTATATTAAAATCCATACTCGGCATAGCACCTGAATTCCGTGCGCCGCCACCGTTACCGGAGCCGCCCATAGAAAAGCCTACTGTACCGCTGCCGCCAAAGCTGATGTCAATTGCTCCGGCATTCAGGTTCTTAAACTGCTCTGCAACCTCTTCCTTACCGCCCGTTCCAATGGCAATTACCATCATAATAGTGGCGGAACCTACCACAATACCGATTGAAGTCAGTATTACTTTAAATTTATTTTGTGAAAGGTTCAGCCATACAAGTCTAAAAATTTCTGATAATCTCATGATTTACTCACCTTACTTTCAATCAGCACTACTTCGCCAACCTCAAGCCCTTCCACAATTTCTACATTTACACCATCAGAAAAGCCTGTTACTACTTCCCTGGTCTTTACATTGCCCTTTTCATCCTTTACCTTCACGTAGGACTTGGTGCCCTGTCTGGTAATGGCTCTGTTGGATACATACATTACCTCTTCCACTTCCTTGGTAATAAAGGTAATATCACCGGTCATGCCCTGGAACAGTCCTGATGCATCTCCTTCAAGAGTTACCGTCACATCATAGGTAGTAGTCCCGCTGGAGTTGGTAGAAGCATCCGATATTTCAGTGATAACTGCCTTGTAAATATCATCAGGGTATGCTGTAAAGCTAATATTGGCCAGACCGCCTTCCTCCAGCTTTTGTACATCCTCTTCCTCCAGGCTCACTGTCATGGATACCTCATGAATGTCATAAAGGGTCACAATAGTAGCACCTGTCGTCAGTGCATCTCCTACCGCCAGATCCACACTGGTAATAATGCCATCATACTTGGCGCGCACCTCTACACCATCAATATGAGAAGAAAATTCCTCCCATTTATCCTCAGCCTCTGCATATATTTCTTCCTGCTCTGTTAGGTCATCCTCCAGATATGCCAACGTAATATCATAGGTCTCCTGTGCGTTTTCATAAGCAAGCATTCTCAACTCGTAGGTTTCCTGTGCACTGAGTAAGCCCGTCTCCAGGCTTCTCTTGGCCTTTGCCAGATCATTCTCACAAGTGGTCACATTTTTCTCTGCCTGCTCCACCTTGCTTTCCAGCTGTTCCAGACTGCTTTCCACCTTTTCATATAAAGCAAGTGCCTCTTCATAAGCATTGGAATAATAGGTAAACATGTAGACATCTTCTTTATTTTCGTTGTCACGACACCACTTACTATTTGCCAGCACCTCTGCGGCTTTCTCTAAATCAGACTGTAATTGTGGAAGCTGTGCCTGATAATTGGCCAAATTTGTCTGGGCTGTTTTCAGTGCTTCTTCCTTTGCTTTTACCGCATTCTGCAAAGAGGTAATCGTACTGTTTTTTTCTGCAGGTGCATAGCTGCCGTATGCCAGACTGGTCTTATAGGTGTTTTCTGCTGTAATTCTGGACAACTCCTGGTCTGCAATTAAGGCATCCAGATCCGCTTTGGCCTTAGTTACATTACTCTCCAGCTCCTCAGTCAATTCTGTAACACCCTGTTCCTCCAGCTTATACAAAATATCCCCGGCTGTTACCTGCTGACCTACAGACACGCAAACCTCTGCAATTTCCAGCTCAGAGGTATTGCCGCTGGTAGCCACGCTACTGCCGGCCATATCAAAAATCTGGCCAAACATACTTAAGCTACTGCTTCCACCGGATGCACCGCCGCCGGACGCACCGGTTCCCATATTTCCTCCAAAAGCATCTCCTCCGGACATACCTCCCATGGAAAATCCACCGTCCATACCGGCACCTGTACCGGAAGAGCCGGAATTGGAGGTTTCCACACGTTTAAGCGCACTCATATCCAAATCAAAGGTCTGCTCCACGGTACCAATATCCACAGCACCGCTTTCTTCTACGCCTACTACCAGACTGCCGTATTCCACTACGCTTTCACGATAAACAATTTCTTCATTATTTCCAAAGCCCCTTGCCGCAAGGAAACAGCAAAGCACAGCCACACAAAGCACCAAAACAGCGAGTGCTTTATATTTTGTTGAAGCTTTGGATATATATTTATATACATTCTTTAACTTTTTCATATTCCGTTCTCACCATCTCCTTATTTTTGCTTCTGTGTGGGTACATAAATAGTGTCCTCTGCAGACAAGCCTTGGATAATTTCCACGTAATTTTCATTACGAATACCGGTTTCCACCTGCGTCAGTGTCTTGCCCATAAGTCCATTCTTTACATACACATAGGTCTTGCCGTTTTCTTCTATCAAAGCCTTGCGCTGTATATACACGGCGTTCTCCCGTGCATCTGTCACAAAGGAAACATTGGCGCTCATGCCGTCAAACAGCTTATCCAGGGTGCCAACTACCTGTATAACCACCTGATAACTTACCGTAGGTGTACCTGCAGATGTGGCAGTCGTATTGATAGACTCAATATACCCCTCATAAGCATCCTGGTAGGCACTGAAATCAATAGAAACCTGATCACCTACGGACAGGGTAACAATATCCTCCTGGGTTACATCTACCGTAATATGCATGGTATCTGCCGTAGCATAAGAAAACAGATTACCCATACGCTCCAAGGTATCCCCGTCAGAATAGGTTGCACTTGTAATCAGACCATCTGCAGCAGCATATACAATGCCCTGGTCACCAACCAATTCCTCAAAGGCAGCCAGTTTTTCCTCCAAAGCAGACTTTTCCTCCTCTGCCTCTTCCAAATCCTCCGCCAGACTTTCCAGAGTTACATCCAGAGAAAAGCCTGCGTTTTCTGCACTCAACCTGTTTTCTGCATAGGTCTGCTCTACCTCTAACCGATTAATGACTGCCTTCGCCTTTGCCAGTACTATCTGCTGCTGCAGCTCCTCTATCTGTTCTGCGTTATTTTCCAGATTCTGCTTAGCCTGGGTCAAAGAACTCTCCGCACGCTCCAAAGAGCTCTTGGCATTCAGATAATTTGTCTGAGCCACTACAAAGCTGGAGCCCCATTCCGGTGAAAAATCCTGCATATAGGAGGTGTAAACTGCATCATAATTCTCTTTGGCTTCGTTATAATTTTCCTGTGCTTCTGTCACAGCCTCCTCCAGAGAAGCAACCTTCTCCTGACAGTTCTGAATTTCCAGCTCCATGGAGGTGATATTACCGGACAAGAGACTACTTTCATCCGCATAAATCGTACCGGCATATTTGCCGTTAATTTTCTGTATCTCGTAATTGGATTCAGCCTCCAACACAGAAAGCTTGTATTCACTCTCTGCCTCATTATAATCGGCCTCTGCATTAACCAAAGCACTCTGAAGCAGCTTGCGCACACTTTCCACGCTGCTGTCAGAGAATTTAAGCAATGGTTCTCCTGCCTGCACCAGAGTACCTGCTGCTGTGTAAATTTCTTCTATTACCAGATACTTTTGCGTCAGTTCTTCTTCGTCCTCGTCATCCTCTTCGTCTTCCTCATCATCTGCCACATTTACATCAATGTCATAAGTAATATTCTGAATCGTGTACTCCAGAGAACCACTTTCCACAATTTCCACCTTCAGCGTGCCCTGATAGACCTCTGCCTCTTCGTACACCACCTCTTCCTTTTCTAAAAGAGGCTGAATAAACACGGTATAACCGGCTGCCACTACCAACAGCAGGGCTCCCACCATAACAAGCATCAGCCTTTTCTGCTTTTTCGTCAGTCGCTTTCTACCAACTGCTTCCTTTGGAGCAGACGTGGTTTTTATTTTTTTATTCTTCATCACTTCTGCCTCCTGTCATGAAATAAACCGTTACTGTTTCATTGGTAGATAGTTTAGATGTATTTCCTGTCAATTCCACAGTCACACTATAAGTAATGCTGCTGCGGCTGGTAGAACCGGATACCGGATTGATAGCTAAAACCACACCCTCATAGGTACCGGTCTCGCTGGAATAAACCATTGCCGTGTCACCTACCGCCAGTTTTGCAATGTCAGCCTGATCTACAGATACGGTTACTGTCATTTCCTCTGAATTTCTAATAGTCAGCACACTGCTGCCACCGGAAAGCTCTCTGCCTGCTCTTACAGAAATTCTTAAGACAGTACCGGTCTCAAGCGGATAATAATATCCACTGCCCATCTGTGCTTCAAAAACGGCCAGATTTTCTTCTGCTTCCAGCTTTGCATCCTCCAAAGCCTCAAAATCAGACTGTGCCTTTTCCAGACTGGTTTCGTAATTTTTCTGAGCCAGCTCTGCCTCCGTCAAAGAGGTTTCCCGGGTCAGCTTCGCCTGTATCAGACTGGTCTCATAATTAGCCTGTGCACTGGCATAAGCCTCATCCAGCTCCGGCAGAGATAACTGCAGTGTCTGCAGATGAAAGCTTGCATTTTCTAAAGTTTCCTCTGCTGCTTCCAAGTCTTTGGCATTGGTCTCCAATATTCCGTATAAATCCTGTAAAATACTTACGTACTGTGCATGCAGAGAATTCCCGCCTGACATAACGCTTCTGGACATATCACCGGATGGCATATCACCACCGGACATGCCCCCTGCTGCACTGCCGCCTGATGCACCCATACTCATGCCCCCGCTTGTTACCTCAGGCCAGGATACATCCCACTCGTCTATATATTTTTCCAGCAAGGCCAGATTTTCGTCATACTCTGCCTGACAGGCTTCTAAATTTTTCCGGAAAGTGCCATCCGCAATGCCGCTCTCATACTCCGCAATCTGCTGCTTTGCCTCCTCATATGCTTCACGGGCCTTTTCTACATTTTCCTCCATATTGGAGATATTTTCCTCATAAACTGCTGCTGCATAATTCCCGTTTAACACAGTAGTCTCATAATCGTACTTGGCACTAATTGTAGCCTGCTCATACTCAATCTTACCGGCACGATAAGCCAGGTCTGCCTCACGCAAAGCCGTTTCCAGCTCCTCCCTGGCCTCTGCAACAGAGCTCTCTGTAAACTTTAACACTGCTGTATCTGTAGTAATAGTGTCACCGGAAGCCACATATACCTCCTCTACTTCCAGTCTTGTGGTCAGTTCTTCAATAGGAAAGGCTTCCTCTGTGGTACCGATACTGGTAACACCATATGCACTGACCATTTCAGAAAGGGTGGTGCTGTCAAAATTCATGCCCTCCATTTCTGCAAAGGGATTGTCAACATTTTCATCTCCCCTACGCATTTTCATAATGACCATGGCACCCAGTGCCACTGCAACCACCAATAGAATCAGCAGCAAAATTCGTATTGTTTTGATTAATTTCTTCGTCTTCACATATACCTCCTGTTATGTAAATATTACTCAGTTGTAACTATTGCTTCTGTTGCGGTGTTCTCTGTTTCTATAGTCTCCGTCGTCTCCTCCACCTCAATCAACTCCTCCAGACTGTAATTAAAACCGGTCAGGAAGGAAGAGGATACGGTGTAAACCACGCTGCTGTCAGCCTTGTCACTGATATAATACACATAGCTCAAGCTATTATAATCGCCCACATTCCACGTTTGCTCCACACCATTTGCCATATAGGTAATGGTTCTGGCCGGAGCCTTCAGGCCATACTGACTTAAATCCGTAACATTTTCTATTTTGGTTTCAGCTTCTGTTGCAGCAAGCTTACCTGCCATATTTTCCAGTTTTGTCTGAATAATGGGCAGAGTTTTGTCCTCTGAGGTAACCCACACATCTCCCTCTTTTACAAAGCTATAGGTCTCCTCATTGTAAATATAAGTAATACGCTCGATATCATCTGCCTCCAGGTCGTTTAAGTAAATCTTCTCCAGCTCTTCCTGTGCAGCTTCCTTTTGCTCCATAAAATCTACATATTTTTGTATACCAAAATATCCGGCAACAAAAGCACCCAACACAATCAACAGCACCAAAAGTTGTCTTTTCTGTTTCTTCATAAGCTTCACCCCTATTTTCTTCTGCGTCTAAACCAGATAACAAAGCCTGCCACTAAGGAGCCTACCGGTAAAATGATAGTCACAACCAGCCCAATCCATATAATGTTAGACTGTGTAATGGTTACATAGGATACCTCGTAGCTCTTTACCGGAACAGCGGAGCTGACTTCATGATCCACAAAAGCACTGATGGTATTCACAAACATGGCCTGATTTGCACCACTTGATACACTGCTTACGTTATCCTCAAACATCTGATTGCAGGCATATGCCACTAAAGTAGCCGTACCTTCCTCCAGAGTCTTTTCAGCCTCTACACCAAGAGCAAACGGACCGTCAATGTCTCCCTCTTCCTTTGCAGTCGTACTGCTATTCAAATTCACCTTGGCATAGGCATCCTCAGAGGTGCTTAAAAAACTGTCGTAACTGATGGTATCGCTGTCCTCCGGTACCACAAAGCCCTGAGAGTATGGTGCAAAGACCACATAATTACCATAAATACCACTGGTATAGGTGCTGTAAGAAACCTCCGGAAGCAGGTATAAACCATTCTGATAATAATTATTTCGGTTAGTCTCCACCACGAAACCTTCAGCCAGGGTAATGCCCATGTAATCTAAGATTTCCTGACAATTCGGCATAGACTCTTCTACATTGCCGCTGACAAAAATCACCTTGCCGCCCTGCTCGAGATAAGCAAGGACTTTATCCTTATCGTCACTGTTAAAATCCTTTTCCGGTGCATATATCACCAAACAGGAGGCATCCTCCGGTACTGCATCAACATTCATTAAAGTAATAGAGGAGTACTCTACATTTTCTTTTTCAAGAGAGTTTTTTACAGCGCTGCTTAAGGTAGCCTCTCCATGTCCCTCTGTCATATATACCATCGGTAAATCCGTGCTGGTCACATAATCAATGGCACTGGTAATCTGCCCTTCACCATCATACCCTGTGGTAGTAGACTCGTAAGTATAATAATCCGTAGTAGTTTCATACATATCATAGTAGCTTACCACCTTGCTTCGCTGTGCAGATTCCACTATCACACTGTTTATATATACGGTGCTGCTGGTATACTGGCTGGCAAACCGCGGATTTACCGTAGGATCCACATATGTAACCGTAATACGGTCTGAGTAATCCTCATAACGCTCCAGAGTCTGACCCAACAACGTATCCTGCTGTTCTTCATTAACCAGCACATAAAGGGTAACATCCTCTTCCAGCGTCTTTAAAAATTCCTTGGTGGTGTCTGTCAAAGAATATAACTTTTGACTGGTCACATCAATGGCGGTCCAGGTGCTTGGCAGCTGACCAATCATCATATTTGCAACCAACACTACTGCTACAGCCACTGCTACCATACCGCTGCTGTAAGCCCCGAAGCTGAAGTGCTTTACCGAAACGCTGTAACGTCTTTTTTGAATTACCTGAGTTGCCAAAAACAATACCAGTGCAGCCATGCTGATATAATAAATGACAGCGCTCACATCTAAGGTTCCGTTCAACAGATTGGCAAACGGTGTGTACATATCTAAGCAGTTTAAAATCTTCGTTAACAGATTACCCTGCGTGGAAATCATGCCGGTAATACCTGTCATCATATAGCAAAGGAACAGCACACCAAAACAAAGTACCGCTGCAATCACCTGGCTCTCTGTCAAAGAGGAAATCAACACACCGATGGCAATAGCACACATACCATACAGAAAATATGCCAAGATAGCCACATATGCTTCTCCTAAAGGTATGGCACCGAAATGGTTTATAATCAAAGGATATGTACAGATGATCACTACCGGAATGGCAAAAATGGTCAGTAATGCCAGATATTTTCCTAATACAATCTGGCCGATGGTTACCGGTGCGGTAATAGTTAACTGATCCGTCTTGTTATGACGCTCCTCCGCCATAACCTTCATACTCAAAATTGGTATTGTAAGCAAAAATGTAAAAATAACGGAAGATACCGTATAGGAAAAATACGGATAACCACCCATCAAATGATAATTGGTATAATATAAACCAACAAAAAACAAGCTGGCTCCAATAAACAAAAGGCCTATAAAAGAATGAAAATAGGCACGTAATTCTCTTTTATAAATCGCAAACATTTATTTTTCCTCCTCATCAGCTTCCGCTGTCACTTCGCCTTCTGCATCAGCTGTCTCAGTCTTTTCTGCCTGTGCATCCTCACCCGTCAACTCCAGGAAAATATCCTCCAGTGACTTCTCATGCATCTGCATGGACAAAATAGGCATTTTCAGCTCTGCCAGTTTATAAAAGACATTTTCACGAATATCAGTGCCCTTAGCGGTTTCCACAGATACCACTACTCTGCCCTCCTGCAAAGCAGGCTCCGTCAATACAGCACTTACGCCCTCCATCGTAGTCAAGGCAGCCTTTACTTCATCCTCGCTGCCCTTTACCGTAAGTTCCAATTTACAGGAACCGGCAAATAACTGCTGCAGCCCTTCCGGTGAATCACTTGCTACCAGCTTGCCGTGAGAGATAATCATAATATGGTCGCATACTGCGCTGACTTCTGAAAGAATATGAGAACTTAAAATAACAGTATGATTTTCACCCAGCTTCTTAATCAACTCTCTGATTTCAATAATCTGCTTCGGATCCAGACCTACACTTGGCTCATCCAAAATAATTACCTCCGGATAGCCCAGAATCGCCTGAGCCAGACCAACCCTTTGACGATAACCCTTAGATAAATTCTTAATCAAACGAGTCTGTATATCCACAATACCTGTCATGGACATCACCTCTGAAATTTGTTTAATCCTTTCACCCTTTGGCACCTTCTTTAACTCTGCCACAAACCTTAAATACTCCAAAACGGTCATATCCATATATACCGGCGGCATTTCCGGCAAATAGCCGATGCTCTTCTTGGCCTCCTCCGGCTCCTTCATCACATCATGCCCGTTAATCACTACAGAACCCTCGCTTGGCGCCAGATAACCACAAATAATATTCATTGTGGTACTCTTGCCGGCTCCATTAGGTCCCAGAAAACCATAAATCTGTCCCTTCTCTACTTTAAAAGACAGGTGATCTACCGCAACATGCTTACCATATCTTTTACAAAGATTACTTACCTCAATCAACTCACAAACCTCCTATAATAAAAATTACCTTTCTTTTAACTTAACGAAAGTTTGTGTACAAATATTGGCAGAAGTGTGTTTTTTTCGTGATTTTTCTGTGAACGCTCAGACATGATTTAGATTTTCCGGCACATAAAAAAGGGAGCCATTACTGACTACCCTTACTATATGCTCATAATGAGTTCCTACTCAGTCATTCTCAATTCCTTCCCCTGATACATCCAAAATATCCTCAAAGAAAATTCCGGTATTTACCACCTTCAAGACCCTGGAGGTGGTATCTATCCGGGACACCATACCGGTCTGACTGAGATACTCTCCCTTTTCAAAATAAATCACCGAAACAATATCGTTTTTGCGTATCTGCCTGAGCTTCCTGTCCAGCTCCTCCGCATATTCTTCAGACACATCTATCTTAGGGACTATCACCTTTTCCTTCCTTCTCAGAGCCTCCGGATAGCCTTTTAAAGCCGCAAAGGGCATAAACTGCTTGGCTCGTTCTTCTCTGGTCATCCTTGCTCTATTCACCACTTCTATGCCCTCCAATCTGTTTGTTACGCTCCATGGTAGTAGCGCCCTCCTGCAGATTCATGCCCTTCAAAATAGCGTTCTTACCAAATTTATCCTTAATATCCAGCATGGCCTGCTGTAATTTATGCTCCTTCTCAAGCTCCAGGGGATCCGTAAATAAATCATACTGCCGGTACGCCTCATCCACCACATTATTAAAAGCAACATTAAAACGATGAATAGGCGTATGCCTGTCCATAATACGTTCATACAACTCCACCGCATAAGCAGTAATACGCCTGGCGGAACTGGTAGTCACTGTCATGGATGCTGTCCCATGAGCCGACTTCATATTATAACGATTATTATAGCCTATGTGAAGGGTTATAGAGTCCGTCACCAGCCCTTTATCCACAAGCTCCAGACAAAGCAAGTCTATCATTTCCTTCAAAATCAGCTTGCCGCCTTCATAATCGCAATCACAACCCAATACCTGACCACTACTGATGGAATTTGCCTTGGACTTATAGGACTTAATATCTGACATCAGTGTCGTTTCTCTGCCCCAGGCATGATCAATCAAAAGCTCTGCGTCCACACCAAAAAGGTGATACAATGTATCCTCACTAGCCCGGGCAATCCCCTCCATGGTGTTAATCCCTATGGTCTGCAACCTCTTGGCAATGCCGGATCCTACACGCCAGAAATCCGTCAGGGGCTTGTGCTGCCATAAAGTCTCACAATAAGACCGCTCGTCTAACTCACCAATATGGTCCGCCGCATGCTTGGCGGTAATGTCTAAGGCCACCTTGGCCAAATACAAATTAGTGCCGATACCGCAGGCAGCAGGAATCCCCGTCTCGTCATAAATGTCCTGCATAATCCTGTTGCCTAATTCCCGGGGCGTCATCCCATACATGACCAGATAATTGGTCACATCCAAAAACACCTCGTCAATGGAATATACATGAATATCGTCCTTGTCAATATATTTCAGATAAACAGCATAAATCTCTGCTGCATAATCAATATACAGCTGCATCCTGGGTGGTGCCATAATATATTCAATATGCTTCGGTATCTCAAAAACACGACAGCGCCCCGGTATCCCCAAAGCCTTCATAGCCGGTGATACTGCCAAGCATATGGTCTTTTCCGTCCGTTCCGGATCCGCCACCACCAGATTGGCAGTCATAGGATTAAGTCCTCGTTCACGACACTCCACAGAGGCGTAGAAGGACTTTAAATCTATGCAAATATATGTGTAGTTCATCTCTCCTGCCTCCTTTTACTATATTATATCGAATATACGTTCGATTGTAAAGAGGCAATTTTTTACATTTTAGTCTGCCAAAAAAACAGAAAAGTCACTTACTATTTCGCTCGCAGCAATCGTATTCCGCACAAAATCACTACCGGAAAAACTATTGCCGCCAATAGCCCTGCCTGCAGACTGTTGCCATTGGCATTTGCCACAAACCCAACTACCGTCGGACCCGCAGAGCATCCCACATCCCCGGCCAATGCCATCAGCGCATACATAGCGGTACCTGCATTAGGCAATGCGATCGCTGCAGTACTAAAAGTACCCGGCCAGAAAATTCCCACAGAAAAACCGCATAAAGCACAGCCCACTAAGCCAATTACCGGATTACCTGATAAAGCGGCCACCAGATAGCAAAAAACACACAACGCAGCACTTCCCATCATCATTTTCTTTAGCGGTATCTTTTGGCTGTATTTTCCATATATTGCCCTTGCCGTACCCATTAAAACTGCAAAGGTACAAGGTCCTGCCAAGTCTCCCACCGTCTTGGAAACCTTAAGACCGGACTCAGCAAAAGCACTGGCCCACTGACTCATAGCCTGCTCACTGGCTCCGGCGCAAACCATAATTACCATTAACAGCCAAAACGCTTTTCGATGCAGCATTCTTCCCAAAGACATCTGCTCCTTTTCATTAACAATAGGATAAATCGGAACAAACAGGAAATAAATACTGTTTACCAGAGGAATAACAGCCCATAAGCAAGCCAGAACCTGCCACTTCTGTGTGCCATAAACACCAAAAAACAGAGTGGACAAAAGTACCACTGCCACGTGTCCCCAGCAATAGAAGGAGTGAAGCAGGCTCATGGCCCCTTCCTTCCGTTCGGTCGGACACGCTTCCACAATAGGGCTGATTAACACCTCAATCAATCCACCGCCAACTGCATACATGCAGACAGCAACTAACAATCCATAATAGCTCTGCCCAAACAATCCCGGCAAAAACGCCATGCCTATAAGTCCTGCCACAGAAAAAATATGTGCAGCCACAATGCAAGTGCGATAGCCAATTTTATCCACAAATTTAGTTGCCAACAAATCCACCACTAACTGCACTCCGAAGTTAATCGTAGTAATTAAAGTAATCTTATCCAATGTCAAGTCAAAAGTTTCAGAAAAAGTTAAAAATAATAAAGGTGCCAGATTGTTTATAATAGCTTGAGTAATATAACCCAGATAACTGGCGTAAATAGTGTGCGTGTAAGATTTTAGACGCCTCATGATATGGATTCCTCCCATCTCTGAAGCAATGCTTCCACCTCTTCTCCGGTAGCCAAATTCTCCGAGAAAGCACTGGCACTGCCGGCACATACTCCCATTTTAAATGCCGTCTCATAATCACCTGTCTGAAGCCAGCCACTCAAAAAGCCGGCTACCATGGAATCTCCGGCACCTACACCGTTTTTCAGTACGCCCTTTGGAACGTCCAGTTCAAAAACCCGGCCGTCCTCTGCCACCAATACCGCGCCTTTTCCGGCCATGGAAACCAATACATTACGTGCACCCAACTTTTGCAATTCTCCGGCATATGGTATCAACTTACTACGTGCCGTAAATTCCACACCAAACAGCTCTCCAAGCTCGTGATGATTGGGCTTAATTAAAAACGGATGAAAGGACAAAGCCTGCTTTAACAGCTCACCTGCCGCATCCACAATCACTTCCACACCCTTGCCGGCTACAACAGCCATAAGTGCACTATAAATGTCTGCCGGCACACCGGATGGAATACTGCCTGCCAGAACCAGGTAATCCCCGCTTTTCAGATCACTCACAAAAGACACCAGTTTGTCCAGCTCTTCTGCCGGAATCTTAGGACCCATGCCGTTAATTTCTGTTCCTTCTATATTTTTGAGCTTTACATTAATTCTGGAATTTCCTTCTTTCAACCAAATCAATCCGTTATGTATTCCCTGTTCTTCCATTCTGCGGATAATTTCTTTTCCGACAAAGCCTGCAGTAAATCCCAAAGCAGTGCTTTCCACGCCCAAATGCTTCAGCATTACAGACACATTTATTCCCTTTCCACCGGGCAGCATCAGCTCCGATGTGGTACGATTGGTTTTTCCCAATTCAAAATGGTCCACTGTTACAAAATAATCCAAAGACGGATTCAATGTTATAGTATATATCATGTTTTAATCTTCCTTATATTACCAAAATAAATATTCTGCTTATCACGTGAACTTATATAGTCATCCCTCTGCTTCAAAATCATACCGGAAGCCGGCTTTTTCCCTGCAGGCATCCAATATCTTCATTACAGCAAGTGTTTCATCCAAAGGAACCTTCTTACTCTCTTTCAATCCTGCCCTCAGACATTCCATTGCCTCTATCGCCTCAAACTCGTATCCATTTTGAAGGAACGGACCTTCAAACTCTGCCAATACATGATTGTCAAAATCATATGCCGTCACTTTTGTTGCCTGGAAAAAGAATTCATCCCGGATAGCAATTCTTCCCTTTGTGCCTGATATGTACGCAGAAACCTCCTTGTCGCAACCCAGACCACAGGATAAGTGCGCAAAGGCTCCTCCTTCATATTCCAAAATAATAGAATCCAAATAATCCACCCTTTTCTCACCAATAGCCATATGTGAAATAATTTGCTTTGGTTCATGCCCCATCAACGCGCACGCATACATTACCGGATAAAAGCCCAAATCCAACAAAGCACCTCCGGCCAGCTCATGACTGTACAGGCGATGCCCCTCACCGGCCTTCGTATAAAAACACACGTCCATACCCTGAATGTCACCAATCAGACCGCTTTTCACCCATTCCTTTACCTTTAGGAAAACCGGCTGACACTTTGTCCATGCCGCCTCCATAAAAAACAAATTCTTTGCCCGGGCCATATCCATCAGCTCTTGTGCCTGCACAGCATTTACCGTTAATGCCTTTTCGCACAAAACATTTTTGCCCGCCTCCAGACATCTCTTTACGCAGGAATAATGCTCCGCCACAGGCGTCGCCACATAAACAATATCCACATCCGCATCCTTTAACAGCTCGTCATAAGAACCATACGCCCTGCTAAACCCATATTCCTTTGCAAACCTTTCCCCTTTTTCTAAAGTGCGGGAAGCAATTGCATAACGCTCAGCATCCTCCAGCACAGACATGCCGGTGGCAAACCAACCGGCAATTCTTCCGGCACCCATAAAACCCCAACGTACTTTTTTATTCATAACTTTAACCTCCGTATATACTTTATTCTGCCGCCTCCGGGCAAGCTTTAATCCTCTAACTCCAAGGCCCACATTACCCCTGCAGCCTCATTTTCTCACGTAAATATTTGTCCTTCGTGGCCAACCCACCCCGAATGTGCCTTTCGCACTTATTGTAATCCAATACCTTCCGAACATCCTTAGCCAGTATCGGATTGATGTAGCCAATGCGTTCTCCTACGTCTTTATGTACCGTACTCTTGCTCACTCCAAACTGCTTGGCAGCCTGTCTTACAGTAGCATTATTCTCAATAATATATGTCGCAATGTCTATGGCACGTTGTGCAATATAATCTTTCAAAGGATTTCACCCTGATAAACATTTTATTACACTATATGCTTTTTGGGAATGGACTATACTAAATTCTTTTTGTGGATTCTAGTTAAACGGCAAATCCCAATCGGAGAATTCATCACCATCTTCCTCGTCAAACTCATATGCTTCAAAATGCTCTTCTAAGTACTTTTCGTATTCCTTAATCGCTTTGTCTATCACCTTTTTCTCTTTTTTCCTGCCTGTCACCTGATATAATGTAGAAGCAGCCATAAACATGATATCATTTTCCTCAGAGCACTGGGTTTTATCGAAAATAAATCGTTCAACCAAGCTCTCAGCTTCATCAAACTCCTTCACCCCAATGAAAGCATACACGCCTGCAACAGCAGCGATTATATTTTGAGGTTCCATCGCCATCCATTTTTTACAAAACTCTATGGACTCTTTCTTTTGTCCAAGTACCGCCATCGTTGCGGACTTTTTAAATTTAATGTCTGAGCCTGTATACTCCGGCCAATGAAACATGCCTAATAATTCATCACACATTTTCAACAAAGCTTCCTGATTGCCTCGCATGTCAATCTCATCCATACAATCTTCAATCCATCCCCGAATATCATATTCATAATCTGTTATCTCTTCCAACATCTCCAGAGTAGGTGCATAGTTTGGATTTTGCTGCCGTTCTTCCCGAATAATCTCCATTAAAAGTTCATATCCCTGCAGCCAACACTCTCTATTCTTCTCAGCTCCTATCATGTTCAGATAGCACTTTTCCACTAATTTATCAAACTTATTCCATTTTTTGTTGCTCATATCTTTTTCTCCTGACTTATTAAAATTCTTTCTCTCAAAACCCTGCCTTCTTTAACTCATCCATCATGGCACTCCGCCTGTAATATATTGCACGCCAATCTGCAGCAATTTCTTTGGCACAATCTTTTCCACCCGGGTATTTCATGATTTTCTTCAGATATTTCACCAGTTCCTTGTAACGCTTTCTATCCGCAACGCCGCCAGCTTCTTGTCTAACAAGCGAAATGTAAGCATCCCGAAGTTTCTCCGGATTTGCCTTTTTCAACGATTGTTCATATCTGTCCAGCAAAGGAAGATATCCCACGGATACCAGCTCTTCCAACAAGCGTTTATGCAAGCCCTCTGCTTCAAGAAAATCGTAAAGAATAGCACGTGATTTGTCAGATGCTATGATCATATCACGATAATGCACCCATTCTTCGTCACTGCATAACGCTTTCCATCTGTTTACATAATCTAATTTGCTTTGTAAACAATTAAAAACCTGATACTCCAATTCTTTCCGATATGCATCCGATTCACCGATCTTTTCATAGATTTCAATCAGCTGACTGCTATAATCCGATACCAGCCCCTCATATTTTGCGTCCAACTCTTTGCTCTCTTTTAATACTGAAATAGCATTATTATAGTCCTTTTGCTCCAAATATTCACGTATTTCCATTTTGCGGATATCAGAAAAATGTCTGAATTGTCGCCTATACTCTCTTATTTCCTGCTCCGTATACCCCAACTGCTCCATTACCTGAATACGCTGCAAAACATTCCGGACATATCCATAATGAACAGAATAGAACTTTCCACTATCTGTATCCGTACCGGCTTTTTGAATTGCCCCATCCAGATATGCCAGTTTCTCCTCAAGCAACTCAGTGTCATGGAACTCATCCATCAAAAAATCGCTGATATATTCCTCCATATAATCAACAACATATCCATTTTGATGTGCTTTAAACCATTGATACATTTGCCTTCGTTCTTCTTCATCGCACTCTTGCAAAATCTGTTTCCAATACTCATAGCAATTGTCTGCAACCCAGCCAGAACCGCCATCAGAATCATCCATATCCTGATTTCCAATGCAATGAAATACATAATTGGTTAAATCAAAGGCCTGCATATAATGCTCCTTATCAATCAACGCCTGCACCTTCTCATGCAAGAAAATATTCATTGCACGCACATAATCAGAGGCATGACGCCAATCAACAAAACCGCGCCGGTCTGAGTTCTCATAAGCAATTCTATCCACCTCCATCTTCAAGCGAAACAATTGCTTTTCATCAACCACTTCCGAATACTGCGTCATGATATGGTTTCTTAAAGCAGTATCATTCTCAGCCAAGCTCATTATCAGCCTGCGCAATTCCTCCTCTGAAATATGGTTAATTACACTCTGTAGCTCCTGCCTGCTTTCATCTATTTTCTCCCAAATATCTTTCTTCGGAACAGCTTCATGCATACCACCTTCTATGGCATACAAAACAGCCGCCATATGCTTACAATAATGCCCATCCTCTGCATATGGACAATCGCAGTACATATCATGCACTCTGTCGCCGCCAGTGACTTCTATTTCGACGCAATATTCTTCCGTACCACTTACAATCGCTTTATATCCGGCAGCAGTTTCCTCTAAGGAATCAACTGCACCCTCATCGTAATAATTCAGACCACGCTCCAAGATGTGAGGCCTGAATAAATCTCTCCATGCTTTAATCATATGTATTGACTCTATACCCCCAATTTTCTTTCCAGATTATCTGCATCAATCCAGCAACGATACACCCTTCCTTGGCATATCGCTTTTACACTTGTTACCAGCTTGACAACAAATATTAAACTTTCTTTCTATACTGCTCCAATTGGTGAAAGACTCCCAATACATACACATTAGAACCTTCGATTTTGAAAATAAGAACATAGTTCATATCTGGCAGCACAGCCTCACGATACCCCCTATGTAATAAATGCGTGTCCATACTAAAAGGAAATTGCATAGGATTTTCTGCCAGTCGGTCATAAAGTCTTTCTATATTATCCAACAAATGAATAGCTGCCTGCTGATTTTTGATCTTGTATAAAAGGTAATTTACAAGATCATCCAACAATTCTTCCGCTCTATCTGTAATAATTAGCCTATAACTCATATCGTTTCCTCATAGATGCCAGAGATGTCCTTGCATCCTTCACATTTCCTTCTTGTATCTGTTTTTCCGACAATTCTAACTCCTTATACATGTTCAACTGTTTCATTGTTTGTTCATAAATTTCCATACTCATAATCACCATATCTCCATATCCATTTTTTGTAATATAAATCGGTTCCGTAGATTTATGACATAATTCCGAAATTTCAGAAGTATTTTTTAAATCTTTAATGGGAATAATCTGTGGCATATCCTGCACCTCCTGTTTTGTTATGGGTTTATTATACCATTATTATGCCACCAATTCAATCATTCTTTCAACAAATAGTCGTTATTTATCACCTTCATAGATAACGGTCCTTCAATAATTGGAGAGTACACAGGTTCCGTCGGACGTATTACTATTCCCTCTTTATTCATGCCGGAAGCATATTTCCCTTTTGCACGCTCTAATAAGCTTTCAATACTGTCATAATCAAAAACATTTTTGACTTCTTCTATCGGTACCATGCTCAATTCAAGATCCTCACATAACTTTTGCATAGACTCTAATGAGTATCTTCTGCGTGTTTTTAAATCTCTTTCTTCCACTTCCCACTTTTTGATTCTTAAAAGCTCTGTCACATCATCACCTATCCGATATTCACCCTCCGGCAATATAGAAAGCGGTTGTACCAACCCCTGCGAAATCTGCCCTCTGAAATTTAGTGTTTTCAAGCGAAATCCTTCACCCAGAAGTTCACTCTTCCTATAACTATTACTTCTTAAAAATTCAAACTGTTCACAAATCGGAAGGAAAGAATCCACTTCCATATAAACACAACTGTCTCCCACTTGAAACTGACCCTTATTTGCTACACACTGCCATCCCAGTACATGGACACACTCTATCCTATCCGCACCTTGAATCGGTTTGATGTGATGAATGTACTGAATAGACGCTAATTTTCTTTTTTCCATCTAAAATACCTCTTTTCTGTAAAATCTTTTCACTTTAACACAAGCGGCGGATTCTCTAATAACTTTACAAGCATGGATTGATACTTTCCCCTATCCTCCTCTTCCAAAATAGAGGTCACACGCGCACCGGCATCTTTGGAGGATGCTCCACACAAGAATATCTTTTCATGCTCCGTACCGTAATCGAGTATAATATATCTGTCATGAAAAACACCTCCGGAACAGTGTAGTTTTACTTGTATGCAAGGATACTCTTTACAGAAATCTGTATAAATATTCTTGTTTACTCCTTTTGCAAGGTTATCGCTAAAAATAGTAACTGCCACGCCTTCCTTGCATCCCTTTAATAACTCCAAGGTCTTTAGACCTATATAATTGTCTACTATGTATATGGTCTTCTTGGCTTGCCTATAAATCTCGTCATAAACCAGATCCGCTTTAAACGGCTCTCCATTCAACACCAGATATCCTCTCTTAATATGCGGTTCACCAAAATTGTTCATAATCTCTGCCAACTCAGAACGAGTAACCAAATTACTTAAGTGGTCCATAACCTTTGCCATCTGATCCTCTACCTCATTTAAATCAGAATGTAATTCAAATGTCTTATGGATATTATCTGATATCTGCATGGACAATTGTAAATATTCTCGCTCACCGATGAGGTTCTGATTTTCGATGATATAGTCTTTCATCTTTTTAAATGTTCGAATTAAGGCTTTACTCTGCTCAACAGCTAAATCACCCTTTAAAACAGTCATGAGCATGTAAACACCTTCCTCAGTGAAGGCGTATGGCAAATATCTTGTTCCACCCCAACTTGAGGTCAAAAAATTTGACCTCAAGTTTTCAAACTCTTCTTTAGTCAACTGAAATCTAAAATCATCATCAAATTTATCAATATTATTTTTCACCTGCTGATTAAATTTTTTCGTTGTATACCCATAAATTTCCGCCAATTCGAAATCCAGCATCACCTTCTGACCGCGAATCATATATATTTTATTTTGAATCGTTTCTTCGTTAATAATAATAATGTCTTTTTTGTCCTGTGTAATTGTATACTTATATTATCATTAATATATTTTGAGAGGTCTTTACATGGAAACAGAAAATTATGGAGCACTGATTAAAGATTTAAGAATACAGAACGGTCTGACACAAAATCAGGTGGCAGAATCTCTTGGCGTCACCCCCGGCTATATCAGCAACGTGGAAAACAACCGCACCGCAATGTCCCTGCGTATATTAACCTACTATGCGCGCCTTGTGGGCTGTTCTCTGGATTCTCTTGTAGGCGAACTGGAACCGGAATATGCTGAAACTGCCCTTGACCGAAAATTGTATCAGGCTATTACCAAATTAGATACAGAAGCAAAAGAAAAATTACTGAAAACTATAGAACTATGGACGAAATAGAGAATCTAGTAGAAGACGGTGATGAACCGCCGACATAAACTCCCCGAGGTAATGTTTTCATACAACTTGTAAACATCACTCCGGGGAGCATAATTTTTAATCATTATCCTAAAATTTTTAATATATATGCTGCAATAGTTTTCGTATATTCTACAAACTTATCACATTCGATATATTCATCCGGCTGATGTGCACCACCCGGTTGACTGAAATCACGACCTGCTCCAAAGCCATATGCATGACTGCTTCCATATTTGGAAATAACAGATAAATCAGAAAGACAGGAGCCACATACAAGAGGTTCTTTTCCTGTTGCTTCTCGTGATGCTTCCAACATAAGCTTAATATCATCACTGTCAGGTTCACAAAATACATAATGGAAAAAGCGGGTATTCGGTTTAAATCCTTCACCAATGATATCTATGGCTGCAAGACATTCCGCTAATGTATTTTCCAATTCCGCAAACTCTGCCTCTATTTGCTCCTTTGTTTTATCTGTGTAATAGACAAAATATACTTCGCCTTTTCCCAAATCCATTCCATTGTTACCTGCACGAATACCCATATAACGAAGAGACGTTTCAGGAATAATTGTTCCTGCGTAAAACCGGTTTTCTTCCAGTTCTTTACGACGGTTTGCGGCAAATGCTTCCACTACCTCCATTACAATTGGAATGGCAGCAGCTGTCAGCTTTGCACTATCCACAGTATCCTTGGTATGAAACAAATATTTTACCTCTCCGCCACCGGAACCGCAATGCCAGATTTGATCTTCGACTCCATCCATACTGACAATATGCGGACAAGGATACCTTAAAACAGAAGCAAGTGCTCCATGGGAACCACCATATTCTTCGTCAGAATACGCAGAAAATACCAGATTTGCTTTTGGTACAAACCCTTCCTCCTTCAAAAGCTTAATCAGAAAAAGCACCGTCGCCAGAGCATATTTGTCATCACACGCACCTCGTCCAAAGATTTTGCCATCCTTAATTTCACCTGCCAGTGGGTCAAAACTCCAGTTTGCAGGATTACCAATTTCCACAGTATCCGTGTGTGCCATAAGCATCAGCTCGTTACGCTCTTCAATTCCTTTCCAACAAGCCGTCACATTATAACGATTTTCCAGATTACGCCCCGGATAATAATCCGGATGCTGCGTAAATTCTTCCAAATCCAATGGAGAATATAACTCGCTATCCAACCCCAGCTCATTACAAAGCTCATAAATATATCGGGCACAAGCCTCCTCATTTCCGTGAGCAGCAAAGCTTTCAGAATTAATTCGTATGAGTCTGCATAGTAATTCAAACAACTCATCTTTTCTTGTATCTATTAGTTTACATATTTGTTCTACATTCATAATAAATCCCTTCCTTATCTCTCTACTCCTGATATGGCAACTCCAACTCCACAGTTGTCCCCTCCAGACCCCGGCTCTTTACTGTTACTCCATATTGTTCTCCAAAAGCAAGAATAATTCGCTGGTTTACATTATTCAGTCCAATATGACTACTCTCTTTTATCACCTGCTTTTGAATGGAACGATTAATCTCCTCTGCTTCCTCCTCAGTAAGTCCCAGCCCTGAATCTTTTACACGAATATATACTCTATCCTCTGCACGATTCGCTTCTATTCTCAATTCTCCTGTATTACTATAGGGTATAATACCATAGTTTATAGCATTTTCTATCAATGGTTGCAAGCTCATCTTAATAATCTTACAATTCTCTAATTCAGCCGGAACATCCCAAATTACAACAAAATTGTCGTCCAAGCGTTTCTGCTGTATAAATAAATATTTCTTCACATACGATATTTCTTCCTGCAACGTCACAAAGGTATCCGAATCCTCTAAAG
>X409_Impala__coassemble_445_pt1 | contig 21033 bp, 20 predicted proteins | sample X409_Impala__metabat2_low_PE_015 | metagenome-assembled genome bin X409_Impala
ATAGTAATATTCTGTGATGGAGAATTTTTCCTTGGGAAAGACTGGGAGATTCTTAAGCCTAGACTTGAGAAAAGTAGCAATAGTGAGTATTGGATAAGTAAGATTTCTAAGAACAAAGAACGTGATGATGAGATTAACAAAAAGTTACTGTTTATGGGATGGACTGTGATACGTTTTTGGGGTAAAGATATAAAGAAAAATGTGCATGAATGTATCCAAGTGGTAGAAGAGACGATTTTTGAACAAAGAATAATGGATTACAAAGATGAACTGTTCGAGGCATAGGAATGATTGCGCTAAGAAAGCTCGAAGGAGTGGTTCAAAGAATCATTTGAAAGGCCCTCATAAAAGATCTGCAGAAGATGATCTGAGATTTGAAGAAAGTTTTGAGAGGCTTTTGTGTAAAGCTATGTCTATAGAGGAGAAATGAAACGATGAGCTTTTTGATTAAAGACACGACAAAGCAGGAACGTATAGAACTGATCCGCAGCTGGGTACCGGACGATGAAGTCATGGATGACTGTGATATTGATTTGTGGGAAATGTACCGTGATTACATTGATGGAAAAAGGGAAATCGCAGAAATCAATGCATCTTTTAACAAGGGTTTTTATGAAGAATCGGATTTGAGATAAACATGAAAACGGGAAGGAGCGTGGTGCAATTGACAACCAGAGAAGAAGTTTTGAAGTATTGTTTGTCATTTCCTGAAACTTATCAGGATGCACCGTTCCATGATGAGAACTGGCAGCTGGTTCGGTACCGTAAGAATAAGAAGGTTTTTGCATGGACTTATTTTAGAGAAGGTAAGCTTTGTGTCAATGTAAAGGTGGATCCTGAATGGAGAGATTTATGGAGACGGACTTATACGGCTGTGATTCCGGGATATCATCAGAATAAGGAGCATTGGAATACCATTATTTTGGATGGTACGATTGCGGTGGAAGAGATCCAACGGATGATTGCAGAAAGTTACGACTTAGTGAGCGCAAGAGAGCCTAAGCAAGCGTAGCTTGGTTGTGGCGAACGGCGAACGTCGATTATAGACGAAGTCTATAATATGATATGCGGAAGGAAATAGATAGCGGAGTAGAAAGGGAGGCGGCACAAATGAGTAAATTAGACGCAAGTTTTCGTAGGCGTCTGGAGAGAATAAGAGAAGAACTGAATTCCTACATAGACTCAAGATTGACTATAACTGAACAGAAGCTGTCTATGCCGATTTCTGAAAGAATTCCGGAAGAAAAGAAAAAAGGCAGTGTACAGGATAAGTTTCTCAACCTCATGAAGCTGTGTGATGAAGACGAAGAGTATTATGATGACGATTATCTGGATGAAGCTGATGAAGATTTAAGTCTGCCAACCCAGGAAGCAGAGATAAAGAAGCCTGTAAAATTAGAAGCACCCAGGATTCCGGACTTCTTAAAGAAGGATGGAGAACGGTCGGAGCTTGATAAGGTATTGGCTCAAAAAGAGGAATCATTTTCAGAAATGCTGCTACGCATAATTGATGAAAAAGGTTTGAAGGATTCGGATGTTTATAAGCGAGCGAATATTGACCGGAGACTCTTTTCGAAAATTAGGGCTGATGAGGATTATGTACCAAGTAGGAAGACGGCGATTTCTTTTTGTCTGGCATTGCAGTTGGAGCTGGAAGAAGCGAAAAAACTCCTGGCTACTGCAGGATATACGCTGTCAGCATCTTCCAGATTTGACTTGATTATTATGTACCTGATTGAAACTAAAGAATATAACATTCATTTTGCGAATATTGTTTTGGATGATTATGGGGAGGGAACACTTTCAAGATAAAATGTCCCTTCGGAAGCGACCAGTTTTGTTTATGAATTTAGTAATATGTGTATATCAACGAAAAAGGCAGGTAACGCATATGAAAAAAGGATTAACAGAACTGGTTTTTATTTTGGACAGAAGCGGGTCTATGGGAGGCCTGGAGAGTGACACAATTGGCGGCTTTAATGGGATGCTGAGAAAACAGAAAAAGGAAGAGGGCGAAGCAAATGTGACGACCGTCCTGTTTGATGATCAGATTGAGATTGTTCATGACAGATTTCCGATTAGTGTGGTAAAGCCGCTTACCGATGATGACTATTTTGTCAGAGGTTCCACAGCTTTATTAGACGCAGTGGGTAGTACAGTGAAAAAGGTGGAAAATATCCAAAAGCGTCTACCGGAAGAAATGAGAGCAGAGAATATTATTTTTGTCATCACCACGGATGGCCAGGAAAATGCCAGCCAGGAATATTCTGCGAGTATGGTAAAAAAGATGATAGAAACAAATCAGGAGAAGGGATGGCAATTTTTATTTCTGGGAGCCAATATGGATGCCGTAGAAGAGGCAGATAAGATTGGTATTCGAAAGACTCATGCGGTAAGTTATAGACCTACTTCTAAAGGAGTGAGATTAAATTATGAGGCGGCAGGCAGTGTCTTATCATGCATGAGGAGTGATGACTGCAGCTTGGAAGAAAAAATGTTAAAAGTTCCGGAATTCCTAAGACCGATCACTGAGCACCTGGAAGAAGATGAATAAGCTTATGGATTGGCTTTTGTCTCAAATGCGTCTGGTAGATATAGAAGATGAACCAGAGGAACCGGAGCAAGAAGCGGTATCGATTGAGAAATCATGGCTGGAATTGGTTCATAGGAAAACGGCAATGAATACGGATGCACAGAGAGAAATGGGGCGTATAAAGAGAGTGGAAAAATTTGTACTCATTTTATACGCCGAGATATGGAAAAATATGCGAGTTTATGCTAAGATAGGTCAAAAGGATAAATGTTTAAAAAACCTTATAAAATGGGGGAAAATCGAGGTTATGCAATGAAAAGAAACGATATGCAAAATAAAATAAAAGTGCTCATGGTATGTCATGGCAATATCTGTCGTTCCACCATGGCGGAGTCAGTCCTGACCCACCTTGTAAAACAAAAACACTTAGAATCCCATTTTCACATCGCCTCCGCAGCTACCAGCCGCGAGGAAATTGGCAATCCGCCTCACTACGGCACGGTGAACAAGTTGCGGCAAGTAGGTATTCCGGTTGTTCCGCATCGGGCGGTTCAGATGACAAAGCAGGATTATGAGGACTATGATTATCTGATTGGTATGGATTCTGCCAACATTCGCAACATGACGCGCATTGCAGGTGGAGACCCGGAGGGCAAAATTTACAAGCTGTTGAGCTTTACAGGCTCTGACAGAGATGTGGCCGACCCATGGTATACCGGTGATTTTGATGCCACCTATGGTGACGTGTTAGCAGGCTGCCAGGGATTTCTTGACTATTTAACTGATCAGGGGATGTAAAACCTCTAACGATTTTTCTGAAAAATTGTAATTAACAGTTGAAATTATCCGCAAAAATATATATAATATCTCTTACCAGTATTTTACATGAGTTACTTTGAGGCGGGAGTAATGAAGAGAGAGTTTAGAGATTACCAGAAGAAAAAAGATTATTTACTATGTGTGGATTCAGACGGCAGTGCTATGGATACGATGGAGATTAAGCATCGTAATTGTTTTGGGCCGTGTATGGTGGAAGAGTGGGGCTTGCAGGCTTATGAGGAGAAGGCACTCTGGATATGGAATGCGATTAGTTTGTATTCTATAAAGCGAGGGGTGAATCGATTTATTGGCTTGAAGCTTGCTTTGGAATATATTAATCAGACATTGACTCCGATTGAAGATATTGAGAGCCTGAGTCGGTGGCTGGAGGTCACTACGGAGTTGTCCAATGCGGCATTGATACGTTTTCTGGAGGATGATGACAGTATTATTTTACCGAAGGTATTGCGTTGGTCTCAGTCTGTGAGTCAGCATATTGCTATGCTTCCGGTGGAGAGCAGGCGTCCTTATGATGGTGTGGCAGATGCACTTATGGCAGCTTGCGAGGAGAGTGATGTTGTGGTAGTGTCTGCGGCTAATCCGGATGCGTTGTACGAGGAATGGGAGCTGCATGGACTGGCGTATTATGTGAACTTGATTCTTAATCAGAATGTGGGCACCAAGGATTTTTGTGTAAATGAGTTGTTAGCTATGGGCTATGATCCGGACAAGGTTATTATGATTGGTGATAATGTGGAGGATCTGGATGTGGCCAGAGCCTGCGGTATTCATTTTTATCCTATCATTCTGCATCAGGCGGAGGAGTCCTGGAGCCGTTTTGAGATTGAGGCTTTGCAGCGTTTTTATGACGGCACCTATGGCGGCGCCTATGAGCAGGAGCTGGAGAATGCATTTTTACAGGCTTTCAAAGAGATATATGAATAATTTTAACCGTGTTGTGATTTCGCAGCACGGTGTTTTGATATAGAAGTTTCGTAACTGATTTAGGACAGGTCGAAGCACTTGCTGCTGAGACCGTAAGAAAGTGATGGAGTAAAATATTATGAAAATACGAGAGATGTTAAGGCAGGATAAGGTGACATTGTCCTTTGAGGTATTTCCGCCCAAGACGGATGCCAATTTTCAGTCGGTATATCAGGCGGCTATGGATGTGGCGGCTTTGCAGCCTAGTTATATGAGTGTGACTTACGGAGCCGGTGGCAGTACCAGATCCAATACAGTGACTATTGCAAGGGATATTCAGGAAAAAGCGGGGGTAGAGGCCATTGCCCATTTGACCTGTGTAGGGGCCAGACGGGAGGACATTCGTACAACCTTGGCGGAGCTGGAAGCGGCAGGTATTCAGAATATTCTGGCGTTGCGTGGTGACAGGCCTAAGGATTTTGCCGGAGAGCCTTTTGCTGATTACCATTATGCTTCTGAGCTGGTGGAGGAGATTAAGGCATTTGGAGATTTTTGCGTAGGCGGTGCCTGTTATCCGGAGGGGCATGTGGATGCTTTAAATAAGAAGTCCGATATTTCTAATTTAAAGAAAAAGGTGGATGCGGGCTGTGAATACCTGACTACGCAGATGTTTTTTGACAATAATATTTATTATAATTTCCTGTATCGTATCAGGGAGGCAGGCATTACGGTTCCGGTTATTCCGGGTATTATGCCAATTACCAGGGCTACGCAGGTCAAGACGGCCTGCACTTTGTCCGGCACCAATATGCCGGAGCGTTTTCGCAATCTGGTGGACCATTTTGGAGAAAATCCAAAGGCCATGCAGCAGGCGGGTATTGCTTATGCCACGGATCAGATTATCGATTTGATTGCCAATGGTGTGCGCCATATTCATGTGTATTCCATGAATAAGCCTGAGGTGGCAGCAGGGATTCAACGGAATTTATCGGAGATTTTGAAGTGATAAACAGAGCGGAGATTATCCGGTATCTGGGTTATGGGCGTCAGGTGCCGGATGCAGACATTTTAGCGTTAATAGAGACCTGTGTGCAGGAGGTGGAGTCGGCAGCGGAGCCGAAGTGCGTTATGCGCAGGTTTCCGGTGGTGGTTTCAGAGGACCGGGTACAGGCGGCAGATTTGACCTTTCACAGCAGGCAGTTAGCAAGGAATTTGCAGGATTGTGAAGAGGTAGTTTTTATGGCAGCCACTTTGGGACTGGGAGTGGATCGGCTGTTGCAAAGGTATCTGAGGCTGCAGGTCAGTAAGGCAGTGGTGGTGCAGGCTACGGCGGCAGCGGCCATGGAGGCTTATTGTAATCAGTGTCAGAGGAAGCTGGAGGCCCGGTGCGCAGAGGAGGGGCTTTTTGTAAGGCCTCGTTATAGCCCGGGGTATGGAGATTTGGCACTTAGTGTGCAGGAGTCCTTTTTGCAGGTGCTGCAGGCTCCAAAAACCGTGGGTATTGTGTTGACAGAGGGGGATATTATGTTGCCGGAGAAGTCTGTGACTGCTATTATGGGGCTAAGTCCTGTGCAGACCGGTTGTCACAGGGAGGGCTGTGAGCTTTGTGGAAATGTAGGATGTGCGTATAGGCGCGGATGAAAGGGTCGTTATGAGTATACAAGAAATGTTAGGAAACAGAATGTTATTTTTGGATGGTGGCATGGGTACCCTGTTGCAGGAGCGTGGGTTACAGCCGGGAGAGTTGCCGGAAAGCTGGAATTTGTCTCATGCAGAGGCTGTGACAGACATACATAAGGCATATTTGGAGGCAGGGGCAGATATTGTTCTGGCCAATACCTTTGGGGCTAATCGTCTGAAATTCGGTGATAATTTAGAGGCCATTGTTACAGCAGGTGTAGCCAATGCCAAACGTGCCGTGGCTGAGAGTGGCAGGGAAGCCTTTGTGGCGTTGGATATGGGGCCTACCGGTAAGCTGTTAAAGCCTATGGGTACACTGGATTTTGAGGATGCAGTAGCGATTTATAAAGAGGTGGCTGCAGTTGGAGAGAAGGCCGGTGCGGATTTGATTGTTATTGAAACCATGAGCGATACTTATGAGCTGAAGGCAGCAGTGCTGGGAGCAAAGGAGGCTACTGACCTGCCGGTAATTGCTACGGTTATTTTCGGTGAGAATGAAAAGATGCTGACAGGGGCTACTCCTGAGGCAGTGGTAGCTTTATTAGAGGGTCTGCGTGTGGATGCCATAGGTATGAACTGTGGTTTGGGACCAAAGCAGATGAAGCCGATTTTTGAAAGAATGGCAGCCTGTGCCTCTGTTCCGTTAGTTATCAGTCCGAATGCAGGGCTTCCGCGTACAGAAAATGGACACACGATTTTTGATGTCAGCGATGAAGAGTTTGCTTCTGACATGGCAGAGCTGGCCGGTATGGGTGCGTGGATTCTTGGCGGATGCTGTGGAACCACACCGGCCCATATTAAGGCAATGGTGGATAAGTGCAAGAATATTGCGCCAAAGCCTTTAGTAGAAAAAGATATGACACTTGTGTCAAGTTATTCTCATGCAGTTGTTTTAGGGGGAAAGCCGGTGATTATCGGGGAGCGTATTAATCCTACAGGAAAATCCAGGTTTAAACAGGCTCTTCGTGACCATAATATAGAGTATATATTGGAAGAGGGTGTAAAGCAGGTAGATGCGGGAGCACATATTCTGGATGTAAATGTGGGGCTTCCGGAAATCGATGAAGTGCTTATGATGCAGGAGGCGGTATACGAGCTTCAGGGAATTTTGGACACGCCTCTTCAGGTTGATACCACCAACATGGCTGCTATGGAGCAGGCTATGCGTATTTACAATGGTAAGCCTATGGTCAATTCCGTAAATGGCAAAGCAGAGTGTATGGAGCAGGTCTTTCCGTTGGTACAGAAATATGGCGGTGTAGTGGTGGCACTTTGTCTGGACGAAACCGGTATTCCGGACACAGTAAAGGGCAGACTGGCCATTGCAGAGAAAATTTATGCTACAGCGGCACAGTATGGCATTCCGCGCAAGGACATTGTAGTGGATGCACTGACTATGACCATGAGCACTGACGATAGTTCTGCACAGGTGACCTTGGATACGGTAAAGTGTATTCGTGAAAAGGGTGGTCGTACCGTGTTGGGTGTGTCCAATATTTCTTTTGGTCTGCCTCAGCGTGAGTTGATTAATTCCGCCTTCTTTACTATGGCTTTACAGGCAGGGCTGTCTGCAGGTATTATCAATCCCAATGCAGGAGCGATGATGCAGGCGTATGACACGTATCTGGTGCTGGGCGGTTTTGACAAGCAGTGCGCAGGGTATGTGGAGAAGTATGCGGCGGCTAAGACAAACATCAACAATGTAGCTGCGCAGCCTTCAATCAGCCAGGCTGGTAGCCTGCAAACTGCAACCGGCACGCAATTCACTCTTCAAGACTGCATTATCAAGGGTTTTAAGGAGCAGACGGCCAGGGCTACAGAGCAACTGTTAGCAGAGAAGGTACCTTTAGACATTATCAATGAAGAGCTGGTACCGGCTCTGGATGTGGTAGGCAAGGGCTTTGAAAAGGGCACCATGTTCCTTCCACAGTTATTAAAAAGTGCAGAAGCGGCACAGGAGGGCTTTGCTGTTCTTAAGGAATTTATGCAGCAGACAGGGCGTGAAGAAAGCAAGAAGGCGACTGTGATACTGGCTACGGTAAAGGGCGATATTCATGATATTGGTAAAAATATTGTGAAGGTGCTTTTGGAGAATTATGCGTATGATGTGATTGATCTGGGGAAGGATGTGCCGGCGGAGGCTGTGGCAGCTGCAGTGGTGGAAAAGCATGCGCCGCTTGTGGGCTTGAGCGCATTGATGACTACTACCGTGGCTAGCATGGAGGACACCATCAGGCTGCTTCGTGAGAAAGCTCCGTGGTGTCAGGTGATGGTAGGTGGTGCCGTATTGACCAAAGAATACGCGAACCGCATCGGTGCTGATTTTTATGCCAAGGATGCTATGCAAGCGGTTTATTTTGCAGAACGGCTGCAGTAAGGCAGTAAAACCTTGTTTTTTGTAGCGAGTTTATAAATCTTTCACAATTTCTACATGATTTTTCAGAAAAGAAATATTGATTTATCTGGCAAGCCAATTTATAATCTTAAATATAACATAATACTATTTAAGGAAAAGAATGGATAATAAAATGAACGGATATAACAACAAAAATAACAGCCAGCCGGGACAGGGGGGGAATTCTGAAAACGGCGGCAATGGCGGTCCAAACAAGAACAACCGCCGCAATATCATAATGCTGGTAGTTTCCCTCGGCATCTTTTTGTTCTTTCTGTGGTCCAGTACCCAGATGATGTCAAGCACCATGCATGAAGAGATAAGCTATTCTCAATTTGTTCAGATGCTGGAGGATGGGCAGGTAGAGGAGGTCGTGGTAGAGGAGGAGTTGATTTACATCTACCCGAAAAAAGAGGAAAAAGAACCTGTTAACATGATGGAGGAACTGCTTTTGTCCTATTATGGACAGGGGCAGGAGCTGGTGTATGTGACGGCTATGGTAGAGGATTACAGCGACCTTACCGCTCGTGTGCTGGCAGCAGACGTGGAACTTGTGCGTAATATGCCTGATTCTACCGGCAGTATTTTGTATCTGCTTTTAACCAGTGTGTTGCCATTGGTGCTGATGGTAGTATTTTTCACCATGATGATGAAGAAAATGGGTGGAAAAGGCGGCATGTTTGGCATGGGCAAGAGCACAGCCAAGGTGTATGTGCAGAAGGAAACATGTGTTACCTTTAAGGATGTAGCAGGAGAGGATGAGGCCAAGGAATCTCTGGTAGAGGTGGTAGATTTCTTGCACAATCCGGGTAAATATGCAGGTATTGGTGCCAGATTGCCAAAGGGTGCATTGTTAGTAGGACCTCCGGGTACCGGTAAGACGCTGCTTGCCAAGGCTGTGGCAGGTGAGGCTGGTGTGCCGTTTTTCTCCTTGACCGGTTCTGATTTTGTAGAGTTGTATGTAGGTATGGGTGCTTCCCGTGTAAGAAGCTTATTTGAGGAGGCCAACAAAAACGCCCCTTGTATCATATTTATTGATGAAATTGATGCCATCGGCCGCAGCCGTGATTCCAAGTATGGCGGCGGTAACGAAGAACGTGAGCAGACCCTGAACCAGCTTCTTAGTGAGATGGATGGTTTTGATTCCAGTAAGGGTATTTTAATTTTAGGTGCTACCAACCGTCCGGAGATTTTAGACAAGGCATTGCTTCGTCCGGGGCGTTTCGACAGGCGTATTATTGTAGACAGGCCGGATTTAAAGGGACGTGTGGAGATTTTAAAGGTACATGCCAAGAATGTTCGTCTGGATGAAACCGTGGATTTACAGGAAATCGCCCTGGCTACCAGTGGCGCAGTGGGTTCAGACCTTGCCAATATGATTAACGAGGCTGCCATTAATGCAGTAAAGGAAGGACGTGAATGTGTAAGCCAGAAGGATTTGTTTGGTGCTGTAGAGCAGGTATTGGTTGGTAAGGAGAAAAAGGACCGCATCATGAGTCAGCAGGAGCGAAGAATTGTGTCCTATCATGAGGTGGGTCATGCCTTGATCAGTGCGTTGCAGAAAAACAGTGAGCCGGTTCAGAAGATTACCATCGTGCCTCGTACCATGGGGGCTTTGGGTTACGTAATGCACGTGCCTGAGGAGGAGAAGTACCTGAATACTAAAGCAGAGCTTAAGGATATGTTAGTCGGTCTGTTTGGCGGTCGTGCTGCCGAGGAAATTGTTTTTGAGAGCGTTACTACCGGTGCGTCTAATGATATTGAGAAGGCAACCAAGATTGCCAGAGCTATGGTTACTCAGTATGGTATGAGTGATAAGTTTGGTCTGATGGGACTTGAGACGGTAGAGAGTCAGTATCTGAGCGGACATACCTCCATGAATTGTGCAGATGCCACAGCTGCAGCTGTAGATGAGGAAGTAAGACGTATTCTGGAGGAAAGCTATAAAGAGGCATTACGTTTGCTTCGTGAGAATAGAGAGGTTATGGACCAGCTGGCAGAGTTCCTGATTGAGAAGGAAACTATTACCGGTAAAGAGTTCATGAAGATTTTCCGTGAGATAAAGGGCATCCCGCAGCCGGAGGAGCCGGAGGATCATGCCAGCAAGCGGATGAAGGAAACCGAGCGTGCTATGCATCACGAGGATGGTATGGGTGAAAGAGCTGCTTTGGCAGAGGAAAGTGATGACTCCAAGAATAACAGACAGTCTGATAACACAGATGAACAGAAGTCTGAAGATAATTTGAAAACCGTGCTGGAACATCAGAATCTGAGGGATATCAAGGATGCAGAGAATGCGCCTCCAAAGGGACGTTTTTCTAATGCAGACCTACAAGAGTAGAGAGAATAATTTGCAGGAGGGATCCCGCATATGTTTCATTTAGAAGAGGAATTAAAAAAATTACCAAAAAAGCCTGGCGTGTACATGATGCACGACCAGGCTGATACTATTATATATGTCGGCAAGGCGATTAATCTGAACAGTCGTGTCAGAAGCTATTTTCGCGAAAAAATCGGTCGCGGACCGTGGATTGACAAAATGGTCAGCCAGATAGCACGCTTTGAGTATATTGTAACAGACTCCGAGCTGGAGGCTCTGGTTCTGGAGAATAACTTAATCAAAGAATATAATCCTAAGTACAATACGCTGTTAAAAGACGGTAAGACGTATCCATATATTAAGGTGACTTTGGGAGAAACTTATCCAAGGGTGCTTTTTTCCAGGCAGATGAAAAAGGACAAGTCCAGGTATTTTGGACCTTTTTCCAGTGCAGGAGCGGTGAAGGATACCATCGAATTAATCAATAAACTTTTTCTGCTGCGCACTTGTAATCGTAATTTGCCGAAGGATATGGGAGTGGAGCGACCTTGCCTCAACCATCATATTAAGCAGTGTCTGGCACCTTGTCAGGGGTATGTCAGTGAAGAGGCTTATGGGGAACAGGTTCGCAAAGCACTGGATTTTTTGAATGGTAATTATCAACCTGTCATGAAGGAGCTGATGGCCAAAATGCAGGAGGCCAGTATGAATCTGGAGTTTGAAGAGGCTGCCAAGTACAGGGATTTGCTGGAGAGCGTGCGTAAGGTCGGTGAGAAGCAAAAAATTACGGACAGCGACCAGGAGGATAAGGATGTGATTGCTCTTGCCAGAGATGACAGGGACTGTGTTATTCAGGTGTTTTTTGTGCGTGGCGGCAAGATGATTGGTCGCGAGCATTACTATATGACAAATGTGTCAGATATGCCTAAGGGAGAGATTATGCAAGAGTTTATCAAACAGTTTTATGGTGGTACTCCCTTTATTCCAAGAGAACTTTTTTTGCAGTTTGATATTGAGGAACAGGAGCTTTTGGAGCAGTGGCTGACGGGGCTTCGTGGCAGCAGGGTTTATATACGTGTGCCGAAGAAGGGCATGAAGGAAAAGTTGGTGGAACTGGCGGCAAACAATGCCGGAGTGATTTTATCACAGGACAGAGAGAAGCTAAAGAGGGAGGAAGGCCGTACCATAGGTGCTGTAAAGGAAATTGCAGCACTGTTGGGACTTGAGCATATTGAGCGTATGGAGGCCTTTGACATTTCCAATATTAACGGTTTTGAAAATGTAGGGTCCATGGTCGTATATGAAAAGGGGCGTCCGAAGCGCAGTGATTTTCGAAAATTCCGCATTAAGACGGTAACCGGACCGGATGACTATGCCTGTATGAGAGAGGTGTTAACCAGGCGTTTTACACACGGCCTGGAGGAAGCAAAGGAGCTTTCTCACAAGCAGATGGACAAGGAATTTGGCAGCTTTACCAAGTTTCCTGATTTGCTGTTGATGGATGGTGGCAGAGGCCAGGTAAATATTGCCTTGGAAGTACTAAAGGAGCTGCAGCTTGATATTCCGGTGTGCGGCATGGTCAAGGACGATTTTCATCGTACCAGAGGCTTGTATTTTCATAACGTGGAGCTGCCCATTGACACTCATTCAGAGGGCTTTAAGCTGATTACACGCATTCAGGATGAGGCACACCGTTTCGCAATTGAATATCACAGAAGTCTGCACACAAAAGGGCAGATTAAGAGCTCTTTGGATAATATTCCGGGGGTAGGGCCTGCCAGAAGAAAAGCTCTAATGAGGCATTTTGACTCTATAGCGGATATCAAGGAGGCCACAGTAGAGGAGCTTTGCAAGGTGCCGGAAATCCCACAACATATTGCAGAAGGGATTTATGATTTCTTTCATAAGGCTTTACCTTAAATGAGCTTTGTGTTAAAATGAGAAGAGAACAGTCTTTTAGGAGGCATTATGGGCGAATATGTATATTTAAAGGATGTTGTAAAGACCTTGCATTTAACGAACTTTACACCTGAAATTGATATATCCAGAAAAAAGGTAATACAGCCGGAAGTGAACAGGCCGGCTCTGCAGCTTACCGGATATTTTGAACATTTTGAAAGTGAGCGTTTGCAGTGCATCGGCAATGTGGAAAGCTCCTACATGAACCGATTGAGCAAAGAGCAGAAGGAAGAGCGTTATGATACGCTCTTGTCTCATCCTATTCCTGCACTCATTTTCTGTCAGGGAATGGAGCCGGATCCGATTTTAAAGCGCCTTGCCATAAGGCATGATGTGCCGCTGCTTGGCACCGTCAAGACTACTTCTAATTTTATTGCTGAGAGCATTCGCTGGTTAAATGTGGAGCTGGCACCCAATATCTCTATTCATGGGGTGTTGGTGGATGTGTTTGGTGAGGGGGTACTTCTCACCGGTGAAAGCGGTATCGGTAAGTCAGAGGCGGCATTAGAGCTTGTAAAGCGTGGGCATCGTCTGGTTAGTGATGACGTTGTAGTAATCCGCAAGGTTAGCGACAGTACTCTGGTGGGCAGTGCTCCGGATATTACCAAGCACTTTATCGAGTTGCGAGGCATTGGCATTGTAGATATTAAGTCCATGTTTGGTGTATCCAGTGTAAAGGATACACAGTCTATAGATTTGGTTATCCAATTGGAGGAATGGGATAGAGATCGGGACAAGGATTATGATAGGGTAGGTCTGGAGGATAAGTATACCGAATATCTGGGCAATAGAGTGCTTTGTCACAATATACCTGTGAGACCGGGAAGGAATCTTGCCATAGTTGTAGAAAGTGCGGCAGTTAATTTCCGACAAAAGAAAATGGGTTATAACGCGGCTCAGGAGCTGGCAAACCGCATTCAGCACAGGATGGCAATGCAAAGAGCTGAGGCAGAGGCGGAATAAAAGGAGAAGGACATGAATAAAATAGTTTTTGGTGTAGATATAGGCGGCACTTCGGTAAAGCTTGGGGTTTTTACATATGAAGGTACTTTAATCGAGAAGTGGGATATTCCTACCAGAAAGGAAGAAAAGGGTCAATATATTCTGCCGGATGTTGCTGATAGTATACGGAAAAAGATGAATCAGATGGGCTGTGATAAAGAGGATGTCATCGGTGTGGGTGTAGGTGCACCGGGGCCGGTAGATGCTTCCGGTACCATCCGCTTTGCAGGCAACTTAGGCTGGGGAAGTTTTAGCATTCCTGAAAAGCTGGGTGATTTAGTAGGGCTTCCGGTGAAGGCCGGTAATGATGCCAACGTAGCAGCGCTTGGTGAAATGTGGAAAGGCGGCGGACAGGGTTTTTCCAATATGGTAGCAGTTACTCTGGGTACCGGTGTAGGCGGTGGTATCATTGTGGAAGGCAGTCTGGTAGCAGGGCTTGCCGGTGCAGGCGGTGAAATTGGTCACATTAACGTGGAAGAGCATGAAAAATATACCTGTGGGTGTGGCAGAAAGGGATGTCTGGAGCAGTATGCATCTGCTACCGGCGTGGTACGTCTGGCTAAAAGACGTTTGGCGGAGGATGAAAAGCCCAGCATGCTGCGTGCAAGTGTGCTGTCCGCAAAGCGCGTTTGGGACGCGGTGAAGGCAGGAGATGAGGTGGCTATAGAGGTTGCCGACCAATTTGGTTATTATTTAGGCAAGGGCTTGGCATGCATTGCTGTCACAGTAAATCCGGAGGCCTTTGTAATAGGCGGCGGTGTCAGCAGAGCAGGCGAGGTGTTGTTTGAATATATTCGTCCGCATTTTAATAATTTTACCTTTTCGGGGTGCCGCGAGGTGCAGTTTAAGCTTGCTACACTTGGCAATGATGCAGGTATTTATGGTGCTGCCAAGTTGATAGTCGGATAATAAATATAATATTAAGGAATGACCTTTTATGAATTGGAAAGAAATATTACAAACAGAATATGCTGATAAATTGCGTCTGGAATGGAACATTCCGCTTGCAAAATACACCACCTTTCATATAGGTGGGCCTACGGAGTGTCTGATTGCTGCCAGGTCCTGCGATGAAATACAAATGGTGCTAAAGTTTTGCAAGGAGCATCAGGTGACCTTGCATATCCTGGGCAATGGTTCTAATTTGTTAGTAAGTGACAGCGGTGTCAATGGTATTGTACTTTATATAGGACGCCGGATGCAGGAGATTCAAGTTGAAGGTAATGTGATTATAGCGGATGCCGGAGCACGCATGGCGCTGGTGTCCAGAGCGGCCGCTGAGGCTTCTTTAACCGGGTTGGAATTTGCCTATGGAATTCCGGGCACCATTGGCGGCGGTGTGATTATGAATGCCGGTGCTTATGGCGGAGAGCTGAGTCAGGTGGTAACGAAGGTAGAGGCCTTTGACCGGGATGGTAATCTGCATGTTTTGGAGGGGGATGATTTGTGCTTTGGCTATCGAAAGAGTACACTCAGAACTCATGGGTATATTGTAAGCAGGGTTCATCTAAAGTGTCAGCCCGGCGACAGAGAGGCAATACAGGCTCTTATGAGTGATTTGGGCAGACAGCGTAGGGAAAAGCAGCCTTTGGAATATCCAAGTGCGGGCAGCACCTTCAAGCGTCCGGAGGGGTATTTTGCAGGTCAGTTGATTGACCAGTCCGGTTTGAAGGGGACTGCCATTGGCGGAGCACAGGTTAGCGAGAAGCATGCAGGATTTATTATCAATAAAGGAGCTGCATCCTGCAAGGATGTGCGTACTTTAATTGGATTTATCAAAAATACTGTTTCAGAAAAGTTTGGAGTGGAGCTGGAGCCTGAGTATGTATTTTGGGACAGTGAGACTTAGGACTAAATGAGGTTTTTATGAGGTTTGTAGTTGTTACGGGAATGAGTGGTGGCGGCAAAACCACAGCAATGAAAATGTTAGAGGATGCGGGGTATTATTGTGTAGATAATCTGCCGATTTCTCTTTTGGGCAAGTTTGTAGAGCTGATGGTCACACCTACCAGTGAGGTGACAAAGGTGGCTCTTGGTATCGATGTCCGTGCCGGTGAGGGCATACGTGATGTGGCAGACAGCTTTGCCAAGCTGAAAAAGCAGGGCTGTCAGTATGAGATTTTGTTTATGGATGCGGCTGACCATGTACTTTTAAAGCGCTACAAGGAAACCAGACGTGTACATCCAATGGCACCAAACGAGCGTGTAGAGGTAGGTGTTGAAAGGGAGCGGGAAATGCTTTCAGATATCTACAGTCAGGCGGATTATATCATTGATACCTCTACGCTCTTGACCAGAGAGCTGAAGGAAGAACTGGATCGTATTTTTGTACAGAATGAGGATGGCCACAAGCTGATTGTGACGGTATTGTCCTTTGGCTTCAAAAACGGGATACCTGCAGATGCGGATTTAGTATTTGACGTGCGGTTTTTGCCGAATCCCTTTTATATTGATGAATTAAAGCATCAGACCGGTAACGACAAGGCGGTACAGGAGTATGTTATGAGCTTTGATGAGGCAGGGGAGTTCTTGCACAAGCTTACAGATATGCTTAAGTTTCTGGTGCCCAACTATATCAAAGAGGGCAAGTACAGGCTGGTGTTGGGCATAGGGTGTACCGGCGGCAAGCATCGCAGTGTGACCTTGGCCAATGCCATCTATCATAAACTAAAGGATTTAGACATCTGCGGTGTAACCTTGCAGCATCGTGATGTGATTATAGGAAGGTGACAGGTTTAGGAGTATATGAAATCCTTTTCAGCAAAAGTAAAGGAAGAGCTGGCCGGAGTGCTCAGCAATCATAAGCATTGTCGTAAGGCTGAATTGACCGGCATGTTTCAGTACGGTGGACAGATTGGAAGAGTAGAAAGTGACTGTTATACCATTGGTTTTCATACGGAGAATGCAGAGGTTTCAAAAAAAGGCTTTACATTATTGCGAAAAACATTTAATATAGATATTGATAAAAATTTATCAGAACAGCAGTTATTTGCTTTTTTGGAAAAGGTAGATGCTGTGGAACGGGAAAGTCTGGAGAATATTACTAATCGCGTATGCTGCAAGCGCGCTTTTATCAGAGGTGTGTTTTTAGCGGTGGGTTCCATTAGTGACCCTGAGAAGGGGTATCATTTGGAATTTGTATGCGAAGAAGAGGATCAGGCAGACTTCCTGCGCAATGTGCTTACTACCTTTGAGATCGAGACCAGGATTGTGGAGCGAAAACAACATTTCGTGGTCTATTTAAAGGAAGGGGCAGCCATTGTTGATTTACTCAATGTGATGGAGGCTCATGTGGCTTTGATGGAATTGGAGAATTTGCGCATTTTAAAAGAGGTGCGCAATACCGTCAATCGCAGAGTCAATTGTGAAACTGCCAACATTAACAAAACTGTGAATGCAGCAGCCAAGCAATTGGAGGATATACAGTATATCGAGAGGCATAAAGGGCTGGCAAGCCTGCCCGATAATCTTTATGAAATGGCTCGTATCAGACTGGAATATCCGGAAGCTGCCTTAAAAGAACTGGGAGAAATGCTGGTACCACCTGTAGGGAAGTCCGGCGTGAACCATAGACTGCGCAAGATAAGCGAGTATGCAGAAAAGCTCCGGGAAGGGAGCAACACTTATTTATAGGAGGTTAAAGACAAATGTTAGTTACAGCAACAGAAATGTTACAGAAAGCAAAGGCTGGTCATTATGCAGTAGGCCAGTTTAATATCAACAACCTGGAGTGGGCAAAGGCAGTGCTTACCACTGCACAGGAAGCTAATTCACCTGTTATTTTGGGTGTATCCGCAGGTGCGGGTAAATATATGTGTGGTTTTCCTACCGTTGCCGCTATGGTTAAGAGCATGATCAAGGAATTAAATATTACAGTACCTGTGGCTCTTCATTTAGACCACGGCACTTTTGAAGACTGCGTAAAGTGCATCGATGCAGGCTTCTCATCTATTATGTTTGACGGTTCTCATTATGACATTGATGAAAACATTTTAAAGACCACAGAAATCGTGAAGCTGGCACATGATGCAGGCTTATCTATTGAGGCAGAGGTTGGCTCTATCGGTGGTGAAGAGGATGGTGTTATCGGTGCAGGCGAATGCGCAGATCCTGCAGAGTGCCGCAAAATTGCAGACTTAGGCGTAGATTTCCTGGCAGCAGGTATTGGTAATATTCATGGTAAATATCCTGCAAACTGGGCAGGCTTAAGCTTTGAAACCTTAGATGCTATTCAGCAGCTGACAGGTGACCTTCCGTTAGTACTTCACGGTGGTACAGGTATTCCTGAAGACATGATCAAGAAGGCAATCAGTCTGGGTGTGGCAAAGATTAACGTAAATACAGAGTGCCAGCTTGCATTTGCAGCAGCTACCCGTAAGTACATAGAAGAAGGCAAGGATTTACAGGGCAAAGGCTTTGACCCACGTAAGCTGTTACTGCCTGGTACCGAAGCGATTAAGGCTACTGTAAGAGAAAAGATGGAGCTTTTTGGTTCTGTAAACAAGGCTTAATAAATTATATAATGCAAATGGCGCCGGCTGAGCCGACGCCATTTTTCAGTCTAAAACCTGAAGAAAAGGAAAGATGAAAAATAAAAAGGAGGAAGCTGAGCAATATATTTTCTATCGCTCAGCTCATTATGAAAAAGAAAATATATATTACTTATCTACATTTATATCATAAAATAAAAATTTGAAAAAATCATGTTTTTCAATTTAACATTTTGAAAATAAATTATGAACAAAATATGAAGAACAGATTCCTTGCTATTTGAAAGAACCTGTTCTATGATAATGTTATGATATTTTAGAAAAATCTGTTCTTGGTAAGCTTCTCCGGTTCCGGATACTCTACACCAAAGGTTTCAACAGTCATGGAAGCAATGCGCTGATCCTCTAAAGGACGGTCACTGTAGTCGGTGCGTACGCAGGCGATACGGTCTACCACGTCCAGACCCTCTGTAACCTGGCCAAAAGCGGCGTAGGAGCCATCTAAGTGCGGAGAGGTCTCATGCATAATAAAGAACTGGCTGCCACCGGTATTTGGCGCCATAGCGCGTGCCATGGACAACACACCTTTGGTATGCTTTAAGTCGTTTTTAAAGCCGTTGGAAGCGAATTCACCGCGGATAGAGTAGCCCGGGTCGCCCATGCCGGTACCCTGAGGGCAGCCACCCTGGATCATAAAGCCTCTGATGACACGGTGGAAAATCAGGCCGTTATAGAAGCCCTTGTTGATTAAAGAAATAAAATTATTTACGCTCACAGGAGCGATTTCAGGATAAAGCTCTGCTTTCATTACATCACCGTTTTCCATAGTGATGGTTACGATTGGATTCTGAGCCATGTTAAGTCCTCCTTGTGGATTAAAAAATACAAAACTATTTTATATGATAAAGACGAGAATGTAAAGATAAAAGGAAAGAATTTATGCAGGAAATTAAATTGGTTACACTGGAAGAGTGGAGAGAAATGACGAATGTGTCAGATTTTGTTATAACAGGTCCTCCTTGTGAGGAATTAATGGCACTGCAGCAGGCAGGTTTCCCGGTATTGGCAGAGCTTACCCATCTGCAAGGCCTGTCCGAGGAAGCAGTGGCAGAAGCTCTTTGTAAGGAAGATGATATCAGGGAATTTACAAATGTATGCATTCATGCCCGAGAGCTGCCACAGGGATATCTTCGCAGAATCTGGTGTAAGGCAAAAGGGATGCCTGTCATTATCGCGGAAACAGAAAGGCTGCTTATCAGAGAGAGTATCGTGGAGGATGCGGAAGCTTTTTACGAATTATATCAGGATGCGGAGTGCAGGAAATATTTGGAGCAACCTCCGGTAGAGGAATGTGGCATTCCGGCGCAGAATATAAAAGAATATGAGAAGTATATTGTCGATTATCAGAAGGGGCAGTATGGCTTCTATGAATATGGTATGTGGTCCGTAGTGGAAAAGGAAAGCAGCAGGTGTATGGGCCGTGCAGGGGTAGAACAGCAGGACGTCGGGAACGCCGAAGGGCAGACCGGGACAAGCGGTGAAATGGAAAAGTTGTGCTTGGGATATGCCATACTTCCACAGTTTCGCCACAGAGGGTATGCCACAGAGGCTTGTAGAGCTATCCTGGCATACTGCCTTGAGTGCGGATATGGGGAGCGCGTCGGCGTGAGGATTGATGAGGATAATGAGGCTTCCAAAAGAGTGGCGGGTAAATTGGGGATTGGGAAGGTGTAATAACTTCTGATTTGAAAATGACACCCTGTACAGCACGTTACAGCTGTACAGGGTGTTCTTCTAGAAGGTATATTTTATTTTTCCGCCCACAATAACCTTATCCATCTGAATATCCTCATCAAAGATAACGATATCTGCATCGCACCCTGCTTCCAGGCGTCCTTTGGTGGTAAGTCCCATAACCCGGGCCGGAGTCTGGGTAATCATTTTGACAGCGGAGGTTAACGGAATGCCGGCTTTTTGGACACAGGTTCTGATTAAAACATCTGTGGTGGCAATGCTTCCTGCAAAGGCACTGCGGTCAGCCAGCTTGGCTACGCCGTCTTCGATAATATATGGAATATTTTCATTATTGCTAACTACGGAATCGCTGTCGGTACAGCCGCCAAAACGGATGGCATCGGTAACCAGGCACATGTGGTCTTCCCCTTTGAGTTTAAAAATCAGCTGTAAAAGCTCCGGAGGAAGATGACAACCATCTGCAATCGTCTCCACGTCCATGTCATCAAAGTAATAAGCAGACTCAATAACGCCCAGATGGCGGAAGCCACCCTTTCTGACAATGGTGGAGGTGCAGGAGTATAAATGGGTAATCAGCTTACAACCATGCTCATAAGCTTCTTTCATATGGCAGAATTCTGCATCTGTATGACCGGCTGACCCAACAATACCATGCTTATTTAAAAAGTCCTGAAAAGCAGTGGAATGGTTTAACTCCGGCGCATAGCTCCAACGCTTAATCAGATCACCGTATTCCTCCACAAGGTTCGTGTATTCTGCTTCATCAGGCTCCTTGATGCAGGACGGGTCCTGAGCACCGCACTGCTTTGGCGAAAAGTAAGGACCTTCCAGATGGACGCCTGCAATATTCGGAATGACCTCTTCGTCATGACCAAATTCTCTGATGGCGGAGAGACTGGCTTTGGTTGCCTCTATATCAAATGCAGAGATGGTAGGATATATGGTGGTAGTACCGTGACTGCCATGAATATTGGCCACACCATGGACTGCTTCTCTGGTCTTGTCAATAAAACGATGTCCGTCGCCGCCGTGTACATGCATATCAATAAAGCCCGGGGAAACGTAGCGACCCTCTGCATCAATTTCAGCATCAAAAGGAAGCTCCTTGTCCGTTATATGCGTAATTGTTCCGTTTTCGAAGTATAAGTATATATTT
>X409_Impala__coassemble_467_pt1 | contig 18500 bp, 10 predicted proteins | sample X409_Impala__metabat2_low_PE_015 | metagenome-assembled genome bin X409_Impala
GTTTATTACTTATATAGTTCCCAATATAAAATGGATTTCTTAAGTGGTGGGATTTTGACATAATATTCCAAAGGCACTTGCTTAAGAAGTCCATTTTTGATATAATGTTGTATTAATTAATTATAAGGAGAAAAGAATTTATGTGGGATTCAATAGTAGAAATTTTTAGGGAGTGGAGCTTGTTATCCATGTTTTTGCGTCTGTTTTTGGCGTTGCTTGCAGGAAGCATTATCGGTATCGACCGTGGTATGAAGCGTAGAGGTGCAGGTATTAAGACCCATGTTATTGTTTGTCTTGGCGCAGCCGTTGTTATGATGACCAGTCAGTATATGATGCAGATTTACCCTGATGCTGCGGACTTAGGGCGTATGGGTGCCCAGGTTATCAGTGGTGTCGGTTTTCTTGGAGTAGGAACCATTATTGTTACCGGCAGAAATCAGGTAAAGGGTCTGACCACAGCAGCCGGTCTTTGGACTTGTGCCTGCGTGGGACTGGCGGCAGGTATCGGTTACATAGAAGGTGTACTATTATGTCTTTTCTTTGTTTTGTTTACTTTTAGAGTCCTAAATAATGTAGACTATATGCTTCAGAAAAACAGTAAGGTCTTCGATATTTATCTGGAGTTTTACAATAACAAGAGTGTCATTCAATTTAAGGAGCAGCTTCATGCAGAGGGCTTTAAGCTGGCAGTGTTTGACCTGACCAAGAGTAAGATTAAAGGCGAAGGGCCAAGTGCAGTTGCAACCATTGAGGTAGACGAAAAAAGAAAGCGCCCTATGTTAGTAGAAATACTGAGAAATATTGAGGGTGTGAAGTTTGTAGAGGAGTTATAAGCGTGGAGTACGAACTGCTGCCTGTGTAATTTTTTAACTTTGCACCATGATTTGCAAAATGAGCGATTGAGAGCAAATGCCTCCTCCTTTATAATGAAATTAATTAGGCATTTAACAAATGCCTATAAAATTATTTTTTATTTAAAGGAGGGCAAGACGATGAAAACAAAACGATTTCGATTACTGACGGTTCTTTTGACCACAGTAATGCTGGTTACTCTGAGCTTGAACGTAATGGCAGCAAAGAGCAGCGCAGTAACACAGGATGGCCTGACGGCGCAGCTTGTCACAGACAAGGATTCGTATAAAGCAGGCGAATCTGTAAAGGCAAGCGTACAGGTAAAAAACCATACCGGAAGAGAAGTATTTATCTTTACGCAGATAAATGTTCCTGAAGGGGTCAAGCTGGCAAGTGAAAGTACAACTTTTGACACTCGTTTACAGGATGGTGAGACCTGGACCACACCGGGTGGAATAACACTGTTAGCAACTGATGTTGCCGCAGGAACTACCGCAACGGGCGACAACATGCAGGCAGGCTTCTGGATTGTTTTAATAGTCCTAGCAGTTGCCGGAATTATTGCACTGTTTGTTTACGGCAAAAACAAACAGACCTGGCTTTCCATTATGCTTTGTATGGCAATGGTAGCAGGGATGGCTGTAGCGGCGTTACCGGCTCGTGCTGCTGATATGAATGCTGATATCCAGCTTAGCTGTACCATTCAGGTGGATAGCAAGGATACGGAACTTTCAGCAATTGTAAGCTATGTGATTTATGACGAGGCTGAGGATGTAGTGGAGGAGGCTGTCACAACACCGACTGAAGCTCCAACAGAAGAACCGACGGCAACGCAAGAACCGACAGCAACAGAAGCACCAACAGAAGCACCGACAGAAGAGCCGACACCGGGCGAGGAAGAGGGCTTTACCTTTACACAGAGTATTCTGGATGAGTCAGTGGCTGCATTAATGAGCAGCAGTCGTGTGGGATGTTCACTAGGTACTACCACGGCGTCACAAAAGGAGTCAAATGCACTTTATTATGTGACCCTTGCAGCAAATCTTAATGAAAAAGCTGTGGCAAGCGACGGAACCCTTTGTACAGATGCTGTTAAATCTTACATAGAGTTTTTCCTTGCAGGCGGTAACGAACCAGCAGCATATGTAAATTGTTTCTGGGATCATGCAATGTATGCGTCTGCTATGTTGTTGATTAAAAATACAGAAATTATTTATTCTGAGCTTAGCCAGGATACCATAGACAGAATGGACTGGCTTATGAAGGCACTGGCTATTGCAGGTAACTGGGGCTTTAATGACGCCAATGATTACTACACCGGCATCAGCTTGCAGGGTAACTTTAATAAGTACTATAATCCAAACTACAAAAATACATATCTTTCCATTGTTCTTACTGCAGCGATGTATTTTGGTAATCAGGAGTTGGATGAAATTTTCGTAAATTTTGATTATGATACATATATTGCAAAATATGAAGAATTAGGATTCTCAAATATTGTCAGTGCATGGACAAAAGCAGGAAAGACCACAGCAAAAGCTCTGATGGAAACGGGAGTAGACGAAAATGGTAACAATCCTGTATTGCTTGCAGGTAATAACGCTCAGTCAGGCAGTATAGGTAAGCCTGATAGTGGCGGTACCGGTAAGGGCGTTAAGATTCCGTTTAAATTAAATGGTAAAGGTTTAGATGGATTAGCCGGTCTTGAAAATATTATCACCTATTTGATTAACGATACCTATGCAGCTCAGAGTGTTACCAAGTCAGGCGAAGGGGAGAATATTACCTATGAAGTAACCGTTAAGGACCTTCTGGTTTTAAGCGAGAGAGAGTTCGATAATGGCATGAAGTATTACATGCTCTCCGGAGCAAAATCTCCTTATGAAGGCCAGTCTGGTATGCACGTAGAGTTAGCTTTGAGCAATCGAAGTCATATAGGCTATAGCTTCCATAACTTTGAGTTGTTGACAGCGGTAGTGGCAAACTTAAAACATCTTGGATACTGGGATGACTTCTCTGATGGGACAGAGACCTTGTGGAGCCGTATGTACGTGGGCAACATGGATTTATTGTTTAAGGCAGGAGAAGGCTGGTACGGTTTCAAGAGTACTACCCAGAGCAAGCAGTATGGTTATGAGTATAACAGCAGAGGTCTGGCTTATTCCATGGATGTGTGGTACAAATATCTCCTTGGATATGAAGAAGACACCGTTCTGTTTGTAGAGCCTGAAACAGAAAAGGCTCCAGAAGGCACATGGCCGGGTATCAGTGATATTAATGAGGCTTTCTATCCTATAGGTGCAGAACTGACCAATGGTACTGTTTCTTTTGATGTTACTATGGGCTCCTATATTACTCCGAGTGATTATGATGCATGTATTCTGTTGGAGCCAAAGCGTGAAAATATCGTATGGGCTTCTGCCAATATGCTCATACAGTTCCAAAAAGGCAATGTAAATGTTTATAACAATAAAGGTTATATGTTTACAGGTCTGACCTTTGCGGCAGGAGATACCTTCCATGTGGAAATGGATTTTGACGTGCCAAGTGAAACCTATGTAGTACGTATTCAGAAGACCAGTTCTGAGGAAGGAACTGTTTATGAAACAGCAACTTACCAGTTCAGAGCAACCGGCGATGCCATAAATTTTGTGGACTCTCTCATCGTAGTAAAGAACAAAATTGATTCTACATTATGGGTAGACAATTTTGAAATTAAATCTATTTCCACGGTTGTACCTGAATTGGATACAACAGCACCGGTAATAACCGGTATTGAGGACGGAAAAACATACTGTGTAGCTCCAACCATGACCATAACCGATAATGAATTGGCATCTGTAACCATAAATGGTGAAGAAATTACACTTAATGCAGATGATACCTATAATTTCCTGCCAGAAGCCGGCAATCAGGAAATTGTGGCAACAGACAGAAGCGGCAATAAGACAACCTGTACCATCTGGGTTACGGCTGTTGCTACAGTGGACAATATGATTGTTGGGGAAGAAGCTGTTTCTAATACACTAACTTCAGAGAGTAGCTCTACAAAGAGAGTTTCTGTCTTTAGCGCACAGGATGGAGCAGACCTGACCACTTACAGTAAGCTGACCTTCTCTATGAAGGTAGATCCTCCTGCAGGCAAAGAAGCCGGCACAAAAACGGTATCTGTAGTATTTAGTTGTCCTAGAAATTCAGAAGGAAAGACAAGATACTTTAACAAGGGGCTTACGGTGCAAACGGATGGAGAATGGCATGACTATACAGTTACATTATCAACGGTATCAGGAACAAGAAGTCCATCCTGGAATGAAGTTACTGCTATTGGTATCGGCGGTCCATCCGGTTATTATAGCGGTAATCTGGATGAGGGCACGGTTGTTTCTGTTAAGAATGCTGTTTTAGTGGCAGCAGCAAGCGGTGAGCGTGTACATACCTTTGAGCAGAAGATAGAAGATGCCAAGTATCAGGCAAGTGTCGGTGTATATTATATGTCTTGTGTATGTGGTGAGGCAGGTACGGAGACTTTTACAGTAGAAAATCATACACATACATATCAGGAAGTAGTTGATGCAAAATATCTTGTTGATGTAAGTGCAGTTGCAACCTGTACCGCAGGAGTAAAATACTATAAGTCCTGTGCATGTGGCGCAAGAAGCGAAGAAACCTTTGAAGGTGATAAGGATGCCGAGAATCATACAACAGAGTGTACTTATACATTAAATACATCCAACGATATCTACCATGATAAGACATATTCATGCTGTAATACAACTACAACAGAAGCTCATGTTCAGAATACAGAAGAACCTACAAAGTGTGCACTTTGTAAAGAGGCATACAAGGAAGTAGTAAAGAAACAGTACACCGTTACTTTCAAGGATTACACAGGTGTAGAATTGACAGATTATGCATTAACGCAGGTGGAAGAAACGGAATATACCATGCCAGCAGGTCCTGCTCGCACGGACGAAGGAACCGAAGCAAAAAAATATGCATATGAATTTGCTGGCTGGAAATCCGATGCAGGTGAAACTGTGGCAGCAGGTGCGTCTGTTAAAGCAACAGCAGATGTAACATATACAGCGACGTATGCTAAGATATTGTTTATGACTACCGGTGATGATTTGGCAGTAGATACAGACGCTGATGGAAACAAAACACCGAAAGCTGTAGATATAAGCGAGGCAACGGTAAATGATTTTACAAATATTGAGATTTCTGGAAGTGCTAATAATAAACCATATGTAAGTATACACGTCGTGGATAATAATGGAGATAAAGAAATCAAGACCTATTCCAAGAATGGAATTGAAAAAGAGGATATTATGATGTATCTGGACCGCGACATTGACATGAGTTGGCTTGATAATCTGACAATTGAATTTACGGTAAGTGTTAGCGGCACTGCTTCAAATAATGTAAAATCAGATGGGTATTTGACCTACTATGATGTGGCTAGTAGTGAGTGGAAAACGGTTACAGCTTCAGATAGTAATGTAGTTTTATACAATACTATCTCTGATAAAGGTGTTGAACATAATATTAAGATAGAGTTGACCAGAGTAGACGAGAATGGTAATTGGACTAGCACATACTATAAAAATAACGAGGCAAAGGATGGATATACAGGGCTGGCATTAACTCTTCCGAATGAAGAGAAAATGAGATTCCGTTTTAGAACATATTTTAAATCATCGTCAACGAGGTCAGTTATCTACGACAACATCAAGATTTATACTACGAATACAGAAGCATCCTCCAGCCAGACTCCGGAGAAAGCGGAGTACACTGTCAACTTTGTAGACTATGCGGGTAACGCACTTAACGGTGATTCATACAACCTGACCCTGGAAGAGGGTACTGTAATTACAGTACCGGATGGTCCGGAAAGAGAAGCTGATGCAGCAAATACATACACTTTCGATTGTTGGAAAGCATATAATCCTGAGACTCAGGAAACAGGTGAAGTAATAGCAGAAGGAGCAACTGCAACAGCAAATGTAACTTATATTGCCACATATACAGCGACTCCAATTGTGAGCCAAGAGGAAGTACCAACTTTGACGGTTGTGTTGGCAAATGGTAAGACAGGTGATACTGTATACACGAATGATATAAAAGTAAATATAACGGCAAGGGGCGAGTTGTCCGACGTTACCGGTATATCTTACTATTACACAAAGAATGTTGATGCTGTCATGAGTGAGGATGAATTGAAAGCTATTGCAGATACTCAATGGACAAACACAATAATAACTACAAGTGGCAAGGAAGCTATTGCTACAGGCATGGAAAGCATTGCCAAAGATGGCACAGCTGATGGTAATTATATTATCTATGTAAAGGCAGTAAATGCACAGGGCAATGTGGCTTATGCTAATTTAGGTAAGATTGTGTATGATACAATTAAACCGGTAATCACCATGGATGAGGGGGCATGGGATGCTACGGATGAAGTGTATTATGCTGTGGCAAGTGGTCAAACAGTAACCGAACCTGTGACTATGACCGTGACGGAAACAAATTTGAAAAGTGTCAGCAGCAAAGATGTGGATGAAAAGGATATAACTGTTACAGCGAGCGAAAGTGCAGGAAGCTATGTTCTTACTCCATGCTGGTATGCACAGACTATAACTGCTACTGATGAAGCGGGGAATGTATCAGAACCAATAACGGTGAAAGTACATACGAAATATAATATTGGAAGTCCTAGTTTAATAGGGAGTGGTGATAATGCAAGATTATCATTTACTTGTAGTGGAGTGACAAACTATCAAGAACTTAAATTTGATGTGACAATGACAGCGACGGATAACACTATAGAGAGTGGCAGCGATGTAAAATTTGAAGTAAAATTTGGAACATCTACTACTAAATATGTAATGTATTATCCGGTGGTTAAGGAGGGACAGAAGCAAACGATTATATTGGATCTTGTAGCTGGAGGTTCTGTGACTACAGGTAAGGATAGAAGTGAGATTTTGGCAAGCGCAACAGACTTTAAGGTGTATTTGACAAAAAATGGTGGCTCTGCTGATTTGACAAAATATACAAGAAAATTTGAAAATATTTATTTTATCGGTCCGGCAGCGTCAGTATCTGCAGAATAAAATACAAACTAATATACAAATGATGTCGTCTACTTCTACTCAACTAGACGTATTCTATCATAAATACTATACCGGAAAGCGTATACTATGAGCTTTTCGGTGTAGTATTTTTGTTTTTTATAGAGAAACCTAAAAAAGAAAGAGCGCTGCATTGGTTCAACTGAAAAGTTTCTAATTTTCAACCATAATTTTATATTTAAACAGTTCTTCTTAAATAGAATTTAGTGTTATGATTATAATAAGAATACAAATGCGTTTGAGGAGGTAACGAAGTGAGAGATAAAAGCTATTTTAATATTTTTTTGAGTGGTTTTATGGTAACACTTGTTGTACCTGTGCTTACAATTTTATTATTGTATTTGCAGGCAGAGCACATCGTTAAGGAGCAGATACTTCTTTCAAACAATAATACACTTCGTCAATTCTTCCGTTTAATTGATAAAGAGGCAGAAGAAATGAAGAATCTGGTTATCGGAATGGGAAATAACGAGAAGTGCATGACTTATGCCAAATATGCAGTATATTCACCAAGCAGAACCGGATATCAGGCAGTTTCAGTCAGAAAAGAGTTAGTTGACTATAATATAGAAAAATATAAGGACCTTTTTGTGTATTACCCCTATGAAGGACGAATTGTTTCCGGGCCTAATTCTGCGCTCAGTACAAATAATTATTGGAAAACATATTTTGAAGATTATGAGTATAGTGAATTTGCCAAGGTGCTGGAATGTGAAAGTCTGCAGCCGACATTATACTCTATCAGCAACGATGAAAATCAATCGCTGCTTTGTGTGGCTATGCGTAAGCACAATAACAGAGATGTAAATCAGGATTATGTTGTGGTAGTAATAATGCAGCCAACCTATTTGGAACATATCATGCCCATAGAGAAAAACGATGATTATGGCAGTGTTTTGATATTTAATGAAAAGAAAGAGCTTTTAATCAGCAAGGATGATACGACGGAATATAATCTGCAATTGCACAATGGAGAAAGTACGCCGTACGAGGCTTATTTTAACGGCAAAAAATATATGATGCAGGTACAGAGAGCAGAGAGTATTGACGGATATTATGCTTATGCCATGTTGTATGATTATTTTTGGCAAAAGTTGTTTTACTTGCGGATAATCTGTGGGGCCGGTGGACTGATATGTATTGCAGTCAGTATTCTTATTGCTTACCGAAATACCAGAAGGGCTTACATTCCTGTTGGTGAGATGGTGACAAAGCTGCAGAAGCAGGCAAATGTAGAATATAATAAAAAAGAAAAAAGTGAATTTGAATTTTTCGAGAGTATTCTCGAAAAAGAAAACCAGAAAATTGTTGTGCTTAATAAGGAAGTGAAAAAGAGCAAAGATATCCGGGCACAGTATTTTATGAGGGCTATTTTGGAGGGAAATATGCCCGGTCATTCTCAGGCAAAGGATGTATTTCTCGAGAATGGTATTTCTCTATGCTCGGATAGATTTTGCGTGGTGGCAATGAATGTGAAGTGCGGTCTCGATATAGCGGCTGATTTGCAAAGATTTATTATCGGTAATGTTTTGGAAGAACTTTACGGCAAACATGGCCATGGATATGTTGTTCGGATGGAGGGAGAACGTTTTGCTATTGTGGTGAACTCGGAAGAGGGTATGGATGAAGGTAAGGTGGCAGAAATTTTTCAAGAAGGCCAGAGCTTTTTAAAGAAGAATTACCAGATGAGTCTAACGGCCGGTATAGGAAATATTTATGAAGGCATGAGGGATATTCACAGGTCTTATAAGGAAGCCTTGTTTGCATTGAGGTACGAATATGTTTTTGGTGAAGAAGCAATCATCCATTATAATTCCATATATAAAAGAGAATTTTGCTATGTATCCGGAATGGATTCCAAGCTTTTCAGAATGGTTATGAAGTATATCAAGGAAGGTTCTGAAAAATCTGCGAAGGAATTCGTGGCAGAAATTTTGGAACTGCATGGTATTTATAAGGGAGCATCCATGGATACGATAGACTGTTTCAAATACGAGATTATGAGTGTCATGTATAAGGCGATCCTTTGCTGTGACGGTGTGGAATCTAAGCGGGGGCTTATACAGGAACTTATGGAACAACCGACATTAACAAAGTTTGTAGAGCAATTTGCGGCACTTTTATATGATTTGTATTCCAGGGAGCAGGGGAGCACAGAAAAGGACGATCTTTGCAGGAAAGTTTGGGTTTATGTAGAAAAGCACTACAGTAATCCGGAATTGTCTGTGACCATGATTGGGCAGAGCATAAACCTGACACCGTCTTATTTGTCCAAGCTTTTCAAAGAAAAGTATGATATTTCTATTCTGGACTTTATTGCACAGACCAGAATTAAACAAGCAAAGGTATTGCTGCAGGATACTTCTTTAAGCATCAAAAAAATATCAGAGGAAGTAGGCTTTTTGAGTGATAACGTATTTATCAAAACCTTTAGAAAATGGGAAGGAATTACCCCTAAAGTTTATCGGGATTTGATGTTTAAACCATGATTTTGAAAATAAACGATTTACAATTTTGAAGTTAATGTGCTATACATGATGCATACACATTGCAAAAAGAGCGCGCAACCTTGCAACGATGTTATAATCAAATTTGTTTTAATAGAAAGGAAAACCTAATGATGAAAGAGAAATTAATCAATCGAATTATGGGTGTATTTTTAGCGAGTACTCTTGCTATGAGTATGGTAGCTTGCGGTGATGAGAAGGCGCCGGCAAATTCTTCTGAAACTACAGCAAATACTGAAACAGCCGGAACAGCTGCTACAGAAACACAGACTGCAGAGGATGAAGTAGTAGTACCTACTTATCCAATTGCTACAGATGATACATTATCTGTATGGTTTAGTAATAACATTGGTTTGGCTACAGGCATCAGTTCTTTTGAAGAATCTCCTTTCCACAGCGGACTGGAAGAGAAAACAGGTGTTAAAGTTGAATGGCAGACAAAAGTAGAAGGTGCAAATGCAAATCAGGCTTACAACTTACTTTTAACAGAGAGTACACTGCCGGATATTATTTATCACACTATTACACAAGCAGATGCTGACATTCTTATCGCAGATGGTGTTATTTATGATTTAACAGAGTATATTCCTAAGTATGCTCCGGATTACTATGAATTCTTAGTTAACAATGGAGATGCTTTAAAGAACGTTATGACAGCTGAAGGCCGTCTGTATGGCTTTAATGCTTTAAAGGAAGGCGCATTTAACGATACATATATCGGACCATGTATTCGCAAGGATTGGCTTGATGCATGTGGTTTAGATGTTCCTGTTACCTTAGAGGACTGGGAGAAGGTTCTGGTTGCATTTAAGGAAAAATATGGCGTAGCTATGGGCTTCTCCACCACAAGATTCTTAAATCAGGCTGGTATCGCTTCTGGTACTGGTGCCTATGCAACCGCTAAGTATACACTTTATGTAGATGATAACGACAAAATTCAGTTAGCACAGGTTCAGCCGGAGTGGAAGGAATACATGGAGGTACTGAACAGATGGTATGAAAATGGTCTTATCGATAAGGACTCCCTTAACGCAGATGATAAGGCAATCCGTACTAAGGTTGCAAACAATGAAATCGGTATTTCTGTTACGGCAATGAGCCAAATGACTCTTTTCATTCAGGATGCAGAGGCAAACAACACAGGTGCTGAATGGATTGGTATTGAATATCCTAGAACAGCAGCGGGCGAAGCTACCAGCATGATTCAGACAGCTGCACCTTATATAAATAATAACTGTTGTGTTATCACAACTTCTTGTCCTGAGGAAAAATTAATTACTGCTTTACAGTGGTTGAATTATGGATATACCAAAGAAGGTAGAATGTACTGGAACTATGGTGAAGAAGGTGTAAGCTACATTGTAGATGCTAATGGTAATGTTCAGTGGACAGATACTATTCTGAATGATGAAGCAGGATTGGCTGTTGCAGTTGATAAATACGGAAGAGCAAGAAATGCAGGTATTACTGTACAGGATGCTCATCTTGTAGCATTGGTTAACAATGAAAATTCAGCAGCAGCAGTAGAGAAGTGGATTAACAATACTGAAGCAGCAGAACACTATGTACCTAGAATTTCTCTTACAGAAGAAGAAACAATGCGTTATAGCGACTTAACAACTGCTATCAGTACACGTGTAAACGAAATGGCTTTGAAGTATATTGCAGGAGAGGAATCTCTGGATAACTTTGATGCATTTGTTGCAGAACTGGAGGGCATGGGCTTAAAGGAAGCTCTTGAAATTCAGCAGGCTGCTTATGACCGTTGGCTTGCAAATGAATAAGTAATAGTTAGGAGCAAGAGCCGGTTGCTTCCGGTTCTTGCTCTTTTTATTGTTAGGTTTCGTGGAGGAATTAGTATGGCATTTTTAAACAGATTAAAGGAAGACATTATAAAACACAAATACAAATATCTAATAGTATTGCCAGTTATAATATACATGATTTTATTCTGCTATAAGCCAATGTATGGTATTTTAATTGCCTTTCAGAAATATCGTCCTACTCAGGGTGGCATTTTAGACGGCAGGTGGGTTAGATTTCAACAGTTCTCAAGATTTTTTAATGACATTTATTTTTGGAGAGTATTCAAAAATACATTAAGCATTAGTTTTTATGACATTCTTTTTTCATTCCCGTCTGCTATTATGTTGGCACTATTACTAAATGAAGTAAAGGTAGGCTGGTTTAAACGCAGTGTACAGACGGTTTCTTATTTGCCTCACTTTATTTCTATGGTAGTTATTTGCGGTCTTATTAGAGAATTTACCTTAACAGATGGTCTTATAAATGATATAATCGTTCTTTTCGGAGGAGAGAGAGACTCTTTATTATCACGAAAAGAATTGTATTATCCTATTTATATTATTTCAGGTATTTGGCAGACTGTAGGTTGGAACTCTATTATTTATCTGGCCGCTTTGGCTGGTATTGACCAAGAACAGTATGAAGCAGCCAAAATTGATGGTGCAAGCAGATTACAGCAGATGTGGTATATTACATTACCGGGAATTTTACCTACCATATCCACTATGCTGGTACTTCGTTTGGGCAGGGTTCTGAGTATCGGATACGAGAAAACTTTGTTGATTTATCAGCCACTGACCTATGAAGTAGCGGATATTATTTCTACATACTCCTACAGAAAAGGTTTGATTGATGCGGATTACAGTTACAGTACTGCGATTGGTCTGTTTAACTCCGTTATCAACATCATATTTTTGGTAGCTTCTAACAAGATCAGTAAAAAAATGGGTCAGAGCGGCCTGTTCTAATATGTGTAAGGAAAAGGGAGGTAATACTTTTGAAAGTGAAGAAAAATAAAATAAAGAAAAGTAAAGAGGATATTGTACTGGATATTATCATCTACTCAATACTAATTTTTATATTTATCTGTACATTTTATCCGATGTGGTACGTTTTGGTGGCTTCATTCAGTTCCAGCTCCTATGTAGCTCGAACCGGCGGCTTGCTTCTTTGGCCAGGTGATTTTTCACTGAAGGCTTATAAGCTGGTAGCTGAAGATGCCAGAATCTGGCTTGGTTTAAAAAATACGTTGCTTGTCTTAGTACTGTCATTACCGCTTAATATTCTACTGACAGTATGTTGCGGTTACTTTATGTCCGCCAAGGGGCCTATGCTGAAAAAGATTATTGTAGCCTTGATTACATTTACCATGTTTTTCAGCGGTGGTATGGTTCCGGCATATTTGAACGTAAAATCATTGGGATTATATAATACTGTTTGGGCTTTGGTTTTGCCGGGAGCAATGAGCGTGTATAACTCTATTATCTGTAAGACTGCTATACAAGGAATTCCGGATAGCTTGTCAGAATCAGCATATCTGGATGGAGCAAGCGATATACAGGTAATGTTTAAAATTATCTTACCATTGATTAAAGCTACCATGGCAGTGCTTTTGTTATACTATGGTGTAGCACATTGGAATGCATGGTTTAATGCGTCTATTTACTTAAAGGATAGTGCTAAACTTCCTGTTCAAAATATTATTCGTGATATTCTCTTAATGTCATCAGAACTGGGTGACACGTCAGCAGAAGAATACAATGAATATGCGGAGACGATTCGTTATGCGGCTATTATTGTTTCTACAGCCCCTATTTTGTGTGTTTATCCATATCTGCAGAAGTACTTTACAAAGGGTACTTTGGTTGGTGCTGTAAAAGGCTGAGTGCGTCCTTTCAGGACGCACGGTCTAGAGGGTGGAAATCCCTCATGGTAAGGTCTAGCAAGCCACCATTAGCGAGTCTTGGGCTCGGTCTGGTAACAGCCAGTGTTAAGCGTGGATGCCACTAGGAAGAGAATGCGTGGAAAATTAGGAGGAGCAACAACGTGAACACAATTCAGGTTTTGTCAATTGGAAATAGTTTTAGTCAAGATGCCCAGAGATATCTGCATGATTTAGCCAGAAGTGAAGGGGTAAAGCTGGATACTGTTAATTTGATGATAGGCGGTTGTCCTTTGTCTCGTCATTTTAGAAATATGACAGGAGACAGAAGAGAGTATACATTGCATGTGAATGGACATGTTGTATCCGGTTTTATGGTCAGTATAGAGGAAGCCTTAACGGCAAGAGACTGGGATTATATTACCCTACAACAGGCCAGTCATTTTTCCTATCAGGAGGATAGCTACTATCCGTATATTGAGCATTTAGCGGAGTATGTACGTGCTATGTGTCCCAAAGCAAAGCTTTTGGTGCATCAGACATGGGGATACGAGACCGATAGTGAAAGAATTCATAACCATGGGTTTGAGACCTATGATGAAATGTTTACAGAAGTAAAGAAGTGTTATGACAAAGCAGCAGAAGTGATAAAGGCAGATGGTATACTGCCAAGCGGTACTGCCTTACAGTATGCCTTACAACATGGTATTGAAAAGGTACATAGAGATACACTTCATGTTACTTTGGGGGCAAGCCGCTTCATCTTGGCACTTGTCTGGTATGGCTATATAACCGGCAACGACATAAGCAATGTGAATTTCCGTGATTTCGATGAAGAAGTGACAGAAAAAGAGTATGCGATTGCACTGCAGGCGGGAGAGTTCGCTTTAAAGAGAGCAGGGAAAGGTGAGTAAAGCAATGGGAGTAAATTACAAGAATATTCAAATACATAATGCGGCAGAAATTTCTTATAGCCAGGATGGTAAAAGTATAAGTTGGCGTAGGGTACCTTCAAATGTTGGGGAGAAATTAACCGAAGGCGGACAAAATGCTATTTTAAATGCAACCGGAATAGAACTAAGGTTTGTCATGAATAGTGACGAAGTAGAAATTGAATTGGAAGCTTTACCAAATAGTGTGTCCATTTTTCATGTGTATCGTGGCAGTATACAAGGTGGTTGGAAAGATCATGAAGTAGGAAAGTGTGTAATAGGAAAGACAAATTGTTTGATATCGAAACCTAAAAATTTGCCTACTCTTAGAAAAATTTCAGAGGATGCAGGATATCCCTTTGCACCGGAGGTAGTAAGAATCATTTTTGATAGAGGACTTTGTAGAATCTGTAACATAGAAGGTGATATTGAGCCTCCGAAACCGGAGCAGTTGCCAAAGAAAACACTCATGGCATATGGATCTTCCATTACACATGGTTCTAATGCGTTGGATGGTTCAAGCAAGTGGGTATCCGTATTGGCACACAAATTAAATATGGATTATAGAAATCTTGGCATGCCGGGCAGTTGTGCTATGGAGCCTGAACTGGTGGACTATATTGCCAGAGAAGGTGAATGTGGGAAGTGGGATACAGCCATTTTAGAGTTAGGGGTTAATGTGCTCCAGTGGGAAGATAAAAAGATTCATGAGCATGTTTCTAATACTATCAGACAGATAGCAGGTAGAAATTCAGATAAAATGGTTTTCGTAGTTTCTCCGTTATACTGTAATGATGACTTTTATGGAAGAGGAAACGCTGAAAGATGGAGAAGGATTATTGCAGAGACCGTAGAGAAAGAGGCTTTACCGAATGTTAAGCTGATTAATGGATTGGATTTAATCGGTGATATGTCCATGATTTCAGCAGATGAAGTACATCCAAATATTTATGGAATACGTCAGATTACAGAACGGTTATACAATATTATTATGTCACAACAGATATTATGATGAAAAGTCAATACGAGGACTTGCTTGCTCTTAGAAAAATTTCAGAGGATACAGGATATCCCTTTTCATCAGAAGTAGTAAGAACCATAATAACAACTTAATAGGAGAATGCAATAAAAATGAATTGTGCCGCCAGACGGAGGCGGCGGAATGGAGATTTTTATGGATTTATTAAATTTGAGTACAGCAGCCCAGAACACCCAGGCAAGCGGTATCCGCAGGATGTTTGAGCTGGCAAAAAAATATCCGGATGCCATAAACCTGACTCTTGGAGAGCCAGGCTTTATGACACCGCAGCACATTATCGATGCCGTAACCCAAGGGTTTGCGGATGGAAAAACAAAATATACTCCAAATGCCGGCATCAAGGAACTCAGAGATGCCATTGCATGGAAACTGGAGCATGAAAATAACATTAAATGTGACTCGGACAAAAACCTGATTGTTACAGCAGGTGCTACTCAGGCCTTGATGCTTGCCATGGTGACGCTGGTTAACCCGGGAGATGAGGTTATTATTCAGGGACCAAACTGGCCGGATTATAAGGGGCAGATTGATATGGTCAATGGCAAAGCAGTATACTGCAAGGTTTCTGAAGAGAACAATTTTAAAATGACCGCAGATATCATAGAGCCGTTAATCACGGAAAAGACGAAGCTTATCATTATCAATTCTCCAAGTAATCCGACAGGCGGTATTCTGGATAAGGAAGACCTTGCGGAGATTGCAGAGCTGATTAAAAAGCATAAAATCTTTGTGATTGCGGATGAGCCTTATGAGCATCTGGTGTATGATGGCTTTAAGCAGACAAGTCTGGCATCCTTTGAGGGACTGGAGGACTATGTACTTACTATTAACAGTCTGTCAAAGACCTATGCCATGACCGGCTTCCGTGTGGGCTATATCTGCGCCAATGAGTATATTATTGAGAACCTGATCAAGCTTCATGAAAACATGATCGCAAGCGTCAGTGAGCCGTTACAGCTGGCCGCAGCAGAGGCGCTGTATCATGGTATGCCGGACGTGGAGATGATGGTGAAGGAATATGATAAAAACCGCCGTTATATGGTGGAAGGCTTAAACTCCATCAACGGCTTTAGCTGTAACATGCCAAAGGGAGCCTTTTATGTATTCCCAAATATCACCGGTTTTGGCTTAAACTCCGTGGAATGTGCGGAAATGATTCTGGAAAAGTGCCACGTGGTAACCTCACCGGGCTCTGCATTCGGACCGGGCGGAGAAGGCTTTATCCGCATCTGCTATGCATCCCGTTATGAGAATATCGTAGAGGCGATAAGAAGAATGAGAGAAGCCTTTGGAACAAAGAAATGATAGTAAAAGGTGGCTGTAATGTATGATTTACTGATAAAAAATGCCCTGATATATGACGGCAGTGGCGATCCTCCGTTTTATGGTAATGTGGCTGTTATGGATGGGAAAATTGCCTATATGGGAAACGAGGATGTTTGTGCAAAAAAAATAAAGAATGCACAGGGGCTTTCTCTTTCACCGGGATTTATTGATGTTCACAGCCATAGTGACTGGGAAATAGTACAGAATCCAAACAGACTTCACGTATTGAGAATGGGAGTTACAACTGAAATAGCCGGACAATGCGGTAGCTCAGTAACGCCGGATTCTGACACAATGACGGATGATATACGCAGAAGCGTTAGTGCTAGTGCAGAAATAAGCAAATTTTTTCCAAATATGAAAGAAATGATAAATGTGATAGATTTGCTTGAAGTTGGTCCTAATCAGCACTATTTTACGGGACATGGTCTTCTTCGCGGAGGTGAAATGGGAACTTCTCCCAATAAGGCTACTGATGCACAGATTAAAAAAATACAAGAAAAATTAATCTCTGAAATGCAAATGGGTAGTGCGGGAATCTCAACAGGACTTTCCTATGTTCCTGGAATTTATTCCGATACGAATGAGCTTATTCAGCTTGCGAAAACAGCTGCACAAAACGGTGGTATCTATACAACCCATTCACGTTCGGAATCCATGGGACTTTTCGATAGTGTGCGTGAGTGTATCGAGATTGCAAAAGAGTCAACAGGACCTGTTAATATTTCGCATTTCAAATGTGTCGGTAAGGTGTTTTGGGAAAACTGTGAAAAAGCCCTTTCTATGTTGGATTTGGCTATAAACGAGGGATGTGATATAACGCTTGATGCTTATCCCTATACTGCAGTTTCTACAACTACGCTCAGTGTTATTCCACCGAAGTTTTTATCCTCTGGCCGTGAGGCATTTACAAAGAGTCTTGAAAATGAATCAATAGTAAATGCAATCAGACATGAAATTTTTGAGGTTAATGACCCATCATGGGACAACAGCATGTATTACGTTGGTCTTGAAAACTTTCTTATTGTGAAGGCTCCAAATACACCTTGGGCAATAGGAAAAACCTATGTAGAAATTGCAAAAGAGCTAGGTATGGAGCCTTTTGATGCTGTGATACATTTACTAAAGGCAAACAATTCTGATATCTTGGAATGCCGTTTTGGAATGTGTGAAGAAAATTTAGAGATGATTTTCAAACATCCTCGTTGTATGGTGGGGTCAGACGGTATTTACAGAAAAGGTGATGCATTGGCGCATCCGCGTGCTTTCGGTACTTTTCCAAGATATCTGGGTAGGTACATCCGTGAAAGAGAAGTGCTTTCAAGAGAGGAAGGTATCAGGAGAATTACTTCCATGCCGGCAGAAAGATATTCATTATGTGGCAAAGGACAAATTAAAGTTGGTTATGATGCTGATTTGGTACTCTTTGATTATGATACTATCATGGATAAGGCAGATTTCATGGAGCCGTTTAGACCAAACATGGGTATCCACCAACTTTACATAGGCGGTAAACTGACACTGGAAGATAATGAGCCTACAGGAATTTTTGCTGGAAAATATTTATACAAGAATAGGAAGTGATGATATGAATGGATTGAACAGGTACAGAGCTTATGCCCACATAAGTCTTGATAACATAGAGCATAACGGACAAATAGCAAAATCTGTATTTCTTGGAAAGAAAATAATGTCGGTACTCAAAGCCGATGCTTACGGGCACGGTATTGAGGGGATTGTGCCTGCGTACGAAACCTTTACGGATTACTATGCGGTAGCAACGGTTGAGGAAGGATTAAGAATCAGAAAACAAAGTAAAAAACCTATTCTTATCTTTGGACCCGTCCCTGAAGGACTTATGGAAATTGCAGCAAGAAGCAATCTTACTTTTACCGTAGGAAGTCTTGCTTATGCAAAGAAACTGTCTGACATTCTTGGAAGTTTTGGGATTCATGCACAATGCCAGCTGAAAATTGATACCGGTCTAAACCGTAGTGGAATACGATGGCGTGATAAAGATAGTGC
>X409_Impala__coassemble_509_pt1 | contig 16053 bp, 8 predicted proteins | sample X409_Impala__metabat2_low_PE_015 | metagenome-assembled genome bin X409_Impala
CTTGTATTCTTTGGTGTATGCATCAAAAGCAGCATCCACAGCTTCCTTCAGGGTAGCCAGTCCATGAGTAACCTCTACTACGTTTGCACCAAGAAGCTTCATGCGGGCTACATTCGGAGCCTGCTTCTTAATATCCACACTTCCCATATAAATGTCACATTCCAGACCAAAATAAGCAGCGGCAGTAGCAAGGGCCACACCATGCTGACCGGCGCCGGTCTCGGCGATTACTTTTTTCTTGCCCATATACTTGGCAAGCAGCGCTTCACCCATGCAATGATTGAGCTTGTGGGCACCGGTATGATTCAAATCCTCACGCTTTACATAAAGCTGCACATTGCCAAGAGATGCGCTCAGACGCTCCAGATGGGAAATCGGAGTCGGTCTGCCCTGAAAATCCTTGCGGATACGGCGCAGCTCGCTGATAAACTTGCTGGATTTACAGATCGTAAAGTAAGACTCTGTGATGTCCTGCATTGCCCGCTTCAAATCCTCGGAAATATAGGCACCGCCGTACTTGCCGAAATAACCCTGGGCATCCGGGTAATTTTTAAAATAGTTGTCAAATTCAAAATTATTGTGCTTCATAATATGTACCTCTGTTTCGTGTGCTCTTGCAGCCTGAAAGAAATTGGCTGATTGCGTCTGAATAATATCTAAATGGTATCATTTGGGGGAGTTTTTGTCAATAGTGACCGGAGAACAGGACGTGCAAAATTTTTGTGGGTTTACTGAGTCCATAACAGGGAGATAAAATAAAATTACAAAGCAAGCCGAAATGCATGTATGGCATCAGAAAAATATGTGAGTCAATATGCACGTAAGGCACATTAATGAAAAGTAAAGGAGAAGAGCTATGGGAAAGAAACGTTATGCTCAGGTTGGAACAGGCGGCAGAGCCAGATTCTTTTATCAGGCAGTTGCCAAGGATTATTCAGAGACAAGTGAAATTGTTGCATTCTGTGATGTAAATCAGACCAGAATGAACTTTGCAAATTCACGTTTGGAAGAATTGGGAGCAAAAAAAGTGCCTACCTACAAGCACTATGAATTTGACAAAATGATTGAGGAGATTAAGCCGGACTGCGTGATCGTTACTAGTGTGGACAGAACGCATGATGACTATATTATTCGTGCTATGGAGTTAGGCTGTGACGTTATCACAGAAAAGCCGATGACAATTGATGAAAAGAGGGCACAGGCTATTTTGGATGCGCAGAAGCGTACAGGCAGAGAGGTGAGAGTATCCTTTAACTATCGTTATGCACCACATCATACCAAAGTGCGTGAACTCATTATGAACGATACCATTGGTGAGGTGTTTTCTGTACATTTTGAGTGGTTCTTAAATACAGACCATGGTGCAGACTACTATAGAAGATGGCATCGCAATAAAGAAAACAGCGGCGGTTTATTAGTACATAAATCAACCCACCATTTCGATTTAGTAAACTTCTGGTTAGGTACACAGCCTGATACTGTATTTGCTATGGGTGGTTTAAACTTCTACGGACGTACCAATGCAGAGAGAAGAGGCGTAAAGGATTTTTATTATCGTTGCCATGGCAGTGAAATTGCCAAAAAAGATCCATTTTATTTAGATATGGAAGCAAGTCCGATTCAGAAGGCACTGTATCTGGATGCAGAGCATGAAGATGGATATTTCCGTGATAAGAGTGTATTCTCAGAGGAAATCAGCATTGAGGATACTATGGGTGTAATGGTTCGTTACAAAAACAATGCTATTCTGACTTATTCCTTGAATTCATACCTGCCTCTGGAGGGCTTCCGTGTGGCATTTAACGGCAGCAAAGGCAGAATGGAAGTGGAAGTTTATGAAAATGCATATACCAATGGTGGCGGCAAAATTGAAGGTGAAGGTGCAACCAAGTTTAGGAAAATAACGGTTCATCCTATGTTCGGAGCTTCCTATGAAGTGGAAGTTCCTAAGGCAGAAGGCGGTCATGGCGGTGGTGACCCTATTTTGTTAAATGATATTTTCGGTAAGCCTGTAGAGGACAAGTTCCACAGAGCAGCCAACCATGTGGATGGTGCAATGTCCATTCTGACCGGTGTGGCAGCAAATAAGTCTATTGCGTCAGGTCTTCCTGTAAAGATTGATTCTTTGGTGAAATTCTAAATTATTAAAGATTGAGAGAGCGATATGAAAAATTATTCAGTGGATAAATGCCATGAAATGATAATGCAAGCACGAAAGCCGCTGTTAGCATATGATGAAAGTTGTGATTATGAAAATTGGCGTGGTCAGGTCAAAGCAAAACTGTTAGAGCTTTTGGGTGATATGCCTGAGCGAGCTGATTTAAACCTTCAGATAGAATGGGAGCAAGAGTATGATACCTTTAAAGAATACCGACTGGTATTCTGTTCAGAAGAGTATGTGTTTGTTCCATGTCATTTATGGATTCCTAAAAAAGCAAATAAACCTTGTCCTGTGGTACTTTGCTTGCAGGGACATTCTACAGGCATGCATATCTCCATGGGGCGTTTTGTTTATGAGGGTGACGAAGAACTCGCGTCAAATGGTGATCGTGACTTTGCAAAGCAGATTGTTCAGGAAGGCTACGCAGCCTTGGTGGTAGAGCAGAGAGGCTTTGGAGAAAGAAAGAGTGAGCGAGAGTTAAAAATCAGACCGGATGCAGGATGTACCTGTGCTCATCCGGCTCTGGTCGCAATGTTAATGGGAAGAACACTTCTTGGTGAACGCGTTTGGGACATTTCCAGAGCTATTGATGTTTTGGAAAATTTTCCGGAGATAGACATGGAGCGAGTAGCGGTTATGGGTAATTCCGGAGGCGGTACTGCAACTTATTATGCAGCATGTCTGGATGAGAGAATAAAAGTAGCGATGCCTTCTTGTAGTGTGTGCACATATAAGCGCTCTATTACAGCAAAAAAACATTGTGCCTGCAACTATATACCGGGAGCAGCAAAATACTTTGATATGGGAGAATTGAGCTGTTTGATAGCACCAAGAAAGTTGATTGTAGTTGCAGGAGAGCAGGATAACGGATTCTTTATTGATGGTGTCCGTGATGCTTATGCAACCGTTGAAAAGGTGTATGAAAAGGCAGGTGCAGCAAGAAATTGTCAGTTTGTAGTGGGTAGTGAAGGACACCGTTTTTACGCGGAGCAATCATGGCCTGCCTTTAAGGCATTATCTGGTTGGATAATGTAAAAAAAGAGGAGAATACTAACTATGAATAAATATGTTGATGCAAAGGTAATTGACGTGTTATGCAAAAGAACCATGTCGATGACAGGAGACGAAGGGTGTTATTGGAATTGGGGTATGGGAGTTGCATTGTACGGTTTGATAAAGATATATCATCAAACTGGAGATAAAGCTATCTTTGAATATGTGAAGAAATTTGTGGATGATAATCTGAGTGGTGACGAAATACCAAAGACAATTAACACTGTGCTTCCGTATTATGCTGCGCTTGTTGTTTATGAAGAAACCAGAGAGGAGTTTTACAAAAAGCCATGCCTGGAAGTAGCAGAATGGCTTATGCATGAGGCTGCCAGAACCGAAAATGGTGGATTGGCACACAGTGGACCGGATGATAATTGGGCTAGAAACAGAGCCAAAGGTCTAAAGAGTGAAAAGAACCAGTATGAGCAGATGATAACCTGGGATGGTCAGTTGTGGGCTGACACTTTATATATGGCAGTACTTTTTCTTGCAGAAGTGGGCGTGAAGTTTGGCAATAAGCAGTATGTTGCAGAGGCATGGAATCAAATTAAACTTCATGCAGATTACATTCAGGATGAAAACGGTTTGTTTTATCATGGTTACAGTGATAGCCTAAAATCTACCAGAGGTGTACTTTGGGGCCGCGGAAATAGTTGGATATCTGCATGTATTGCAGAGCTTTGTTCAGTGACTGGTGAGGCAGAACGGGAAGTCTTAAATATTTATCAAAAGCAGATGGAGGCTTTAATAAAAGTACAGGATGAAAACGGTCTTTGGCATACCGTTTTGGACGAGCCGACTTCCTATTGTGAGACTTCTGCATCTGCAGGTATTGTATATGGCATGCTGAAGGGGATCCATTTGGGGATATTACCGGAGAGCTATATGCCGGCAGCAAAGCGTGGTTTTGAGGCTGTAGTGAAGATGATTGCTGCTGACGGTATGGTAACAGGTGTTTCACAGGGGACAGGTATCAGAGAGACCAAAGAAAGCTACATGGGGGTGCCTACTGTTAAAATCATGACTTGGGGCCAGGGCTTGGCATTGCTTATGATGTCAGAAACTATGTGAAAAAAACTAAAAAATAATGCGTTTATTGTGCGTAATAACAAGAAAATGAAGGTGCAAAAATTTAGAATGTTTACGAAATGTATAAAAGAGGTATAAAATTAAGAAAAAGCAAGGAGTGAAAACATGACAACTACGAAAGTAAAGAAAAAAGAGAAAAAGTCAGTGACTACGTTTTTGAAAAATAACTGGCAGTTATATGTAATGTTGCTTCCAGCTATCGTTTACTTTTTTGTATTTAAGTACATGCCTTTATACGGTGTACAGATTGCCTTTAAGAATTACAGGGCAGTAGATGGTATTTGGGGGAGTGAATGGATTGGATTAGAGCATTTTAGAAAGTTCTTTGATGCATACTATTTTAAAAGATTAATTACCAACACATTATTACTAAATATATATGGTATGTTGTGGCAATTTCCGGTACCTATTATTCTGGCAATTATGGTAAACCAAATTAGAAGTAATAAGTTAAAGAGATTTTCACAAACTACTATATATTTACCACACTTTATTTCAACCGTTGTATTAGTAGGTATGGTGTATATATTCCTATCACCTACAGGTGGTATATTCAATGTGGCAAGAAACGCTCTGGGCTTAGAATCTGTTGATTTTATGTCTTCTGCAGGCGCTTTTCGAACGATTTCGGTTGTCTCTGCTGTTTGGCAGAATGCAGGCTACAGTAGTATTTTGTTTATTGCGGCTTTGTCGGGTGTCGACCCAAGTCTCTATGAGGCAGCAGAAATTGATGGAGCCAGCATCTGGCAGAAGATTCGTTACATTGACCTTCCTACTATTGTTCCTACAGCTATGATGGTACTCATTCTGGATTGTGGTAAATTGCTTGTCAGCAGTGAACGCAAGGTTCTTCTTCTTCAGACGGCTGGTAATATTACTACATCCGAGACTATCGGTACATATGTTTATAACGTAGGTTTGGGAAATGGACAGTTTTCTTATACTTCAGCCATAGGCTTATTTAGTAACATTATAAACTTTGCTTTAGTAATGATAGCAAATAAGATTTCCAAAAAAGCTTCAAACATTGGCTTGTTCTAAGGAGGAGATGGTATGAAAAAAAGAGCTTTAAAGAACATGAGTGCAAGCAATCGAGCCTTTTATCTGTTCAGTTATGTGTTCTGGATTGTAACCATGTTCATTGTGATTTATCCCTTGTATCTGGTATGTATTTCGTCAATATCTGACCCGGATGCAGTTGCCAGAGGCCAGGTAATCTGGAGACCTGTGGATGTCTCTATGATGGGTTATGAGGCAATTTTTGCAAACAAGGAGATTTGGATAGGCTATGCAAATTCCCTATTCTATACGGTTACATCTGTTATTATTGCTATATTTGTAACATTGTGTACAGCATATGTGCTTTCGCGTAAAAAACTGGCAGGAAGAAGTTTTATCAGTATGTATTTTGTTATTCCTATGTTTTTTCAAGGCGGTTTGATTCCTACCTTTTTGGTATTAAAGGATATGGGATTTTATGACACACGTGCAGTCATTATTCTTTATAGTATATTGACGACATGGAATCTGATGGTTGCCAGAACCTATATGCAGACTAATATACCGGACGAATTGTATGAAGCCGCTGTGTTAGATGGAGCTTCCCATTTCCAATATTTTGGCAAGGTAGTAATGCCTTTGAGTAAGACTATCATGGGTGTACTTGCAGTTTATTATGGAGTTGCCCAGTGGAATGACTACTATACAGGTATGGTATTTATTCGGACCAGAGCTAAGTTGCCGTTACAGACTATACTTAAAGAGATTCTGGCATCCTTAAAGGTGGATATGTCTCAGGCTGTTATGGAAGCCATGGCAGATGAAATAGAATCTCTGGAGCATGCATACAGAATTGCAAGTGCATCTAAATACTGCTCTATTGTAATATCTACCATTCCGGTTATGTTCTTATACATTTTTATGCAGAAATACTTTGAAAAAGGTATTATGATCGGAAGCTTAAAGGGTTAATGCCCGCGCAAAAGAGTAATCAGCACGAATGTGTTGAAATAAAAATTTTTTTTAAGGAGGATTACCTAATGAAAAGAAAACTAGTTGCAACATTATTAGCAACAACTATGATGGTATCTGCACTTACCGGATGCGGTAACAAGCCATCATCAAATCAAACATCTGAGACAAATGCCGGTGAAACCGGTACTCAGGCAGCAACAGAATCAACAGTAGTAGAGGAAGATGTTACTATCAAGGTTCTGTTGTGTTTGAAGGCAGGATATACCATTCCGGAAGACCTTCATGAAATTGAGCTTATCCAAAAATTGGATGAGGCAGTAGGTGTTAACACGGAGTGGGAAGTCGTTATGTCAGATAACTGGGATACACAGTTAAATCTGATTATGGCATCCGGTGAATATCCGGACTTAATTATTTCACGTAATGGTAAAGTAGATGTAGAATCATATGGTGTAGACCAAGGTATTTTACGTCCTGTGGATGATTTGGTTGCAGAATATATGCCAAACTACACAGAACGTATTGCTATGGAAAGTTATGATCCTACTGTTTCTTTAAGAGCATCTGATGGACATAGCTATTCCATTGGCTATATGTCTGCTGAGGATATTAGCACATGGGCATTATGGTACATCAATCAGGAATGGATTGAGAATTTAAAACTTGAGACCCCTACTACTATAGATGCGCTGACAGATGTATTTCGCGCATTTAAGACCAAGGATCCAAACGGCAATGGTCAGGCTGATGAGATTCCATTGACATTCATGATGGATGTTGGAGGAACAAGCACTCAGGGTATTGGATGGATGCTTCCATTATTTGGAATTCCGTTTGGCGGTGCTAACAGCTGGCTTTTTGTAGATAATAATAAAGAAGTTCAGTTTATTCCTACGAATGAAGGTTTCCGTTCTTGTATGGAATGGTTAAATACCTGTTATAAGGAAGGCTTATTAGACGTAGAAGCACTTTCTCAGGATGGTGCAGCAATTACCAGAAAGCTGGAAGACAATTTAGTAGGCTTTACACCTGCATGGCGAATGGCAAATGGTAATACTTATTCTGACACAGCAGGTAAGTCTATGGCATTATATACACCTGGTGATGGTTCCATGATTTATCATTATCTTGAGTTAGCATCTCCTAGAGTTTACATTACCAGTACCAATGAATATCCGGAAAAGACTGCACAGTGGTTGAATGAATGGCTTGAAACTGAGAATATGTGGACTCTTATGAATGGAAGACAGAATCAGAATCAGGATGCTACTTATGCAGGATGGTACTATAATGAAGCTGGTTTAATTGCAACTTGTGCAGCACCGAAAGATTTAACAGTTAAGGATTATCTATCAGGTAACGGCTTATTCTTTGCTCCTGCTGTATATAAGGCTGAGACTGTAGCAGTTTCAGCAAATGCACAGGAAAGAACAGATGCTTGTGATGTGTATGAAGAGGCAGGAATTTTACAGAAATACTCTAACGATTACTTAAAGACAGTCGCTTTGCAGCCTGCAGAATCTGAGCGCAAGACTTTGATTGAAGCAGATATGACTACTGCAGTAAAAGAGTATATGGCTAAGGCTATTATGGAAGGCGTAACAGATGCTAACTGGAATGAATTTGTTGCTGTAATGGAAAATATCGGTGCTAAAGAGTATGTTGATATGCATCAGGCAGCACTTGATACATTAAATCTTGAATAATTACAAGTGTTTAGATTTGTGATGAAATGATTTAGGGGCAGAGGCACTTGAATTAGTGCGTCTGCCCCTGGAAGGTTGAGTAAGTATATGCGCAAAAAGTTTGTATCCCTCAATTTTTTAAATTATGTGTTAATACATCTCTGTATAGTTCTGAGCATCATTGCTATTATGGGTGGGTATTTGTACTCCTTGTTTTACAAGACAGTGTACTCTGATTTTCTGCTTGTAAATGAGCAGCATATCTCAGCAGTGGAAAGCCGTCATGAAAATGATATCAGGATAATAGATGATATTGTGACACAGATGAGTCTGACCACAGAGGCAACCAGATTTAAGTTGGAAAAGCGGCCGGATAAGGCTATCAAGCTGGAGGAGTATTTAAAGCGTTATACTACTGTAAGCCAATTTTTTAATCTGATTTTATATCAATATCATAATGATCACTATTTGTACAGTTATTCCTCATCCATAGATGCGAATCTTTTTTTTGAAAGAGACTGTGTGTTGAAAGAAACTACACCGGAAGCATTTCGAAGTATTGCTATGGAAAAAGGTATTCAGCTTAGAGCTTTGCCGGAACAGACCTTTACAGGACGTTTTCTGGAGAATTATTTTGGCTCAGAAAGACGTGTGACTTTCTTTATACGTACCATTCCTTCCTATTTAGATGAAACGTTGCTCTTTCTTGTGCCGGGGACTTATTATGATAAGCTTCTTATACGTGATGGTGCAGAGAAACGTGACAACTTCCTTCTTTTTAATGGACAGATGATAGTATCCAGAGGAACGGAGGAAATCACAGAAGATAGCTTAAAGCTGGTGCTTGTGGAGAACAGCATTGAGGAACGGCTACGAAAAGAGGTAATTGTGCAGGATAAGTTGCAAGTGGATGGGAAGGAATATCTTTTCAGCGTGATGTCAGGAGAAAGTGGTATTATTTATGGCACCATGCAAAATATGGATGTGTTTTATGACAAGCTTCGTTCCGACCAGATGGTAGTAATCCTTTTGATTTTAATATGTGCTGTAGCGGCTACTGTTGTCAGCGGATTTTACTCAACCCGTATGATGCGCAAAATCAAAAGCTTAAGCAAGGTGATTGATGAGGAAGGTTCTTATGACCTGAGTTATATTGAGAGAGGCATACAGACCTTGGTTGTGGCGCAAAAATCATCTGAAAAAGAAAATATGGATTTCAGAAAGGCCAGATTTATCAGAAATTTCTTTAGAGGCTATTTGGGCGATCATGAGACCATGCTGGAGGAAGCAGGGAAAGTAGGACTAAATATCAATTACGAAAAGTATGTGGTAGTATTGCTTCGAAGTAAAGAAATAGATAATGAGGAACGAGTGTATTCCAGAATGCTTAGGATGATAGCAGCAGAGAAGGATGCTGAAGGATATGGCATTCATCTGGTAAATAATAATCAAAATCTTTTTGTACTGTTTGCAGACACCGAGGATAAAATTGAGTATATCCTAACGCAGTTGTTAGGAATTGTAAGTGAATATTGTCAGGATTATGTTATATCAGTCAGCGAGTATCACACCAATTTCGAAGAAAGCTCTAAGGCTTACATTGAAGCGGATACAGCCTTTGATTACAGACTTCTGGTTAATAATAGTGAAATTATCCGCTTTGCGGATGTAGTACAGGAGGACTATATCAGTGTGCCTTTGGAGAAATATCTGCGAGGCTTGAAATATGCTATCAGCACCGGTAACAAGGAGGCGGTAGAAACCGCTGCAGAGGATATTTGCCAGAAAATCAAGGGAGAAAATGTTTCTCTTTATGCATTCAGAATGCTTTACAATGATATTTTACAGGTATTGGTATCAGAGTGCAGAGGAGACAAGTTATTACTGGATAAATTTTACAATGCGTTCACATTGTCTCAGTGCATGAATATCAAGGAATTTTATGATTTGCTCAGCGAAGCAGGGAAGATGATTATTGACAGTCATTCAGACAAGGTGCTGGAGAATTCTGATATTGTGCGAGAAGCAATTACTTACATGCAGCAGAATTATCAGGATACTGACTTTAATATGAATGCGTTAGCAGAGTATTTAAAAATCAGCCCTGTGACCTTATCCATTGAGTTTAAAAATGAGATGGAGGTAAAGCCATCAGAGTATCTGGCAAACCTTCGTATAGAAAAAAGTAAGGATTACTTGCGTAATACTAATATGCTGATTAAGGAAATCAGTATTGCAGTGGGATACGAGGATGATGGTTCCTTTACCCGTCGTTTTAAAAAGCATACCGGCATGACACCGGGGCAGTATAGAGAGGCATATAGGTGATAATATGAAATGTGATATTTTAGTAGTTGGCGGTGGTATTTCCGGCTGCATGGCGGCAATTAGTGCGGCCAGATGCGGTATGGATGTACTGCTGGTGGAGCGATATGGCTTCTTAGGGGGAACCCTTACTGCAAATGGTACCGGTCCTATGATGACCTTCCATGCTGGCGACAGGCAGGTAGTGAAGGGCATTACCGGAGAGTTGATTGACAGACTCTGTAAGAAAGAGAAATCCGTTGGCCATATTTTTGATACTACCTGCTACACTTACACGGTGACGCCTTTTGATGCGGAGGCAATGAAGGTGGAGCTGGAAGATATGCTTTTGGAAGCCGGAGGCAGGGTGCTCTATCACAGCTTAGTATGTGGAGTGAAGAGAGAGGATACGCACATTACTGAGGTAACGGTAGTGGGCAAGGATGGCTTTAAAACCATACAGGCCAAGGTATATATTGATGCCAGCGGTGATGCGGATATTTCCAGATTTGCGGGACTGGGAACGCATCTGGGCCGTAAGGAAGATGGTAAGTGCCAGCCGGTTACCTTGAATATGAAGCTTTACAACGTGGATATTCCAAAGGTAAGACAGTATATTAAGGAACATCCGGAAGACTTTAACCGCATGGATACCCAGTTGGCAGATAATGCACCAAGGTTATCTGTAGGAGGATTTGACCAGACCTTTGCCAAGGCACGAGAGATAGGGGAGATTACCTTCGACAGAGAATTTTTACTCTTCTTTGAGACCAATAATGAGGGAGAAGTTATTGTAAATACTACTCGAGTATCAGGAATTAATCCCTTGAAGCCTGAGGAACTGACCATAGCAGAGATTACGGGCAGAAAACAGGGCAAGGAGGTTTACCGCTTTTTAAGAAAGCAAGTGCCGGGCTTTGAACATGCCAGAATTGCTTATACCGGTCCGTTTATCGGTGTGCGCGGCTCAGTGCAGATAGAGGGACAGTATACGATTAACGAGATGGATATTGTAACCTGTAAGGAATTTGAAGATACCATAGCCCATGGTGCGTACCCTATTGATATTCATCCGCCGGAAGGAGCAGATGATGCCATGTTTGACGTAGTAAAATTGAAACCGGGAGATTATTACCACATTCCATACAGGGCACTTATCGGGGAAATGGACAACCTGATTACCGTGGGTAGATGTATTTCGGCCACCTTTGAGGCACAGGCAGCCATTAGGGTAAGCCCTATAGCAGGAGCAATAGGACATGCCGGGGGCGCAGCGGCAGCGGTGGCGGTACAAGGAGGAAACTCCGTACATAAAGTTGATATGAATGCTGTGAGGGAACTCTTAACACAGCAAGGTGCATTTCTTTAATGCATGTGAAACAAAAACAAGGAGGAAAAAAGTTGATGAAAACAAAACGTTTTCGATTATTGACGGTTCTTTTAACCGTAGTAATGATGATTGCTCTGAGCTTAAATATATTTGCAGCACAGAGTAACGCTGTAACCAAGGATGGTCTGACGGCACAGCTTTTCACAGACAAGGATTCGTACAAAGCAGGCGAGACCGTGAAGGCAAGTGTGCAAGTGGATAACCACACCGGCAAGGAAGTGTTTGTTTTTACACAGATTAATGTTCCGGAGAGTGTAAAGCTTGCAGGTGATATCACAGCCTTTGACGCTCGTCTTCAGGATGGCGAGACATATACTACACCGGGTGGAGCTACAACCACTGTGGCAGCATCCGCAGCAAGTAGTTACGTTGCAACAGGTGATACTATGCGGGCTGGTTTCTGGGTTATGCTTACAGTGCTTGCCGTTTTCGGCGTTGTTGCACTATTTGTGTATGGCAAGAACAAAAAGACCTGGATTTCTATCATGCTTTGCATGGCGATGGTTGGTGGTCTTGTAACCTTTGCTATACCTCTACAGGCTGCTGATATGTCCGGAGACATCCAGTTAAGCTGCACCATTCAGGTGGATGGCAAGGCTGCTGAAGTAGCAGCTACGGTGTCTTATGTGATTTATGATGATGCTGAGAAAACTGTAGAATCAACGGAAACAGCAGTGCCGGAAACACCTGAAGCCCCAGAGGCAACAGAAACACCGGCAGCACCTGAAACCCCAGAGGCAACCGAAGCACCGGTAGCAACGGAAACACCGGCAGCAACTGAAGTACCGGCAGCAACTGAAGTACCGCAAGAAACCGAAGCACCAACAGATGAACCTGATCTGTATGATCCTATTGCAGATGTGACTGAATTTGCTACCAACACGATTACTTCTTCTACAGCGAATGCAGAGGCAGTATTGTGGAGTGAGTTTGTTCCTGCAATGGAGGATGGAACCATTTACTCAGGTGTTATTCAGAAATTGGGACATACCGTAGATGGTACACCATATCTGCTTGCTGTACAAAATTATCGTAATACATCTCCAAGTGTAACTCGTTGGGTGTCTAAGGATGATGGCAATCATTTTGTAGAGCTGACATTTAATGAAGAGAAAACAATCAATAAAATTGATATGTTTTTTGTATATGATGCAAAAGTGTATTATGTAATGAAGGATTATACCATTTCTTATAAGAGCGGCGATTCATGGGTTCCATTTATCGAGATAGCGGATAATACTACTAATGTAACGTCAGCATCTCATACCTTCGAAGCAATTACAACAACCGGTATTCGTATTGATATGACAGAAAACTGTCAGATAAGCAGAACAACAGGTAAAGAAACTCCTGCTAAATCTGCCAGAGTGAGCGAAATTGAAATCTATGATACAACCGGAGTTAATATCGCTACGGGTGCAGCAATTGTGGCTGATTCAGAGTTTAAAAATAGTACAGGAACTAAGTATTTCCCTGCTACATACGCAAATGATGGATGGAGATATTCATATGGTGATCACTGGTCTCCAGCTGTAATGCCAACCGGTGAAGTGGAAGTAATTGGTGCAGATGAGGAATGGATAGAAATTGATCTTGGTGCAGTAAAGTCTATTAACGAAATTAATTTTGAATCGGTTACTCATGGCAATGCTTCCAGAATCTGGTTTATAGATTATGAACTGCAGTATAATAAAGGTACAAAAGAAGCTCCTGAGTGGATCACAGTAAAAAAAGTGACGAATAATACCAGCAGATATGCAAGTGCTACTTTAGAAGAAGCAGTTGAGACACAGTATGTTCGTTTACTTGCTACTAAAGTAAACTATGAAGAGTCAGGAATAAAAACAACAAATTATGTCTCTGTATATAACAGATTGTCAGAGACGAATCCGGATGAAAATCTGGCAGCAAGTGCCACTGTTTCTTTAAGCAAAGAAAACATTGCGAATGCGGCTAATAGCTATGAACGTTGGATATCTGATACTACTCTTAAAGAAGGTGACAATAACCATTGGCTGGAACTTACCTTTGCAGAAGAGAAGACAATTAAAGGAATCGATCTGTATTTCCTGCTGCATGATGGAATATATTATGTTGCTGAAGAATATAAGATTTCCTACATGCAGGATTCTCAATGGGTGGAACTTGTTAATGTAACAGGAAATACCACAGAACTTGTTTCAAAATCTCACACCCTAGAAGAGGCAATTACCACAACTGCGCTTCGTGTTGATTTCCTGAAAAATATAGGAATAAGTGAAGCGGATACTACTCAGGTTAGTGTTAGGGATGATGCTCGATTGACCGAAATTGAAATTTATGACGAAAATGGTGTAAATATAGCTACAAGTGCGACTGTTACAGCAGATAGCCAATTCCAGCTGAGTACGAAACCTCAAAGATTTGTTCCTGGAAAGGTAAATAATGGAATTAGAAGCTATGGCAGCGGTAATGTCTGGGAATTTACTGTAGAACGTTTTGAAACAGTACCAACAGCACAATGGCTGAAGGTTGATTTTGGCGCACCGACAGATATTAATGAGATACATGTGAGTGCACCGGAAGATACTACGAATAACTTTTTTATGGACTTTAAGATTCAGTACAATGCGGGTACAGTAGATGCACCTGTATGGGTGACTTTGAGAGAAGAAACAGGTTATCTGAGAAAGTATGCAAGCGTTGCTTTTGAGACAGTTACTACACAGCAGGTTCGCTTCCTTGTAACCAAGTGTCATGACGATCCGACAAAGAAATTGACAATTGATTCCTTCACAGTATATAACAGACCATCTGATGTGAATCTGGCAGAAAATGCTACTGCAACTGCCAGCTCAGAGGATGTGGGAAATGGATGTCTGGCAGAAGTAGCACTTAAGAATTTTGGGGCTAAGCAACTTTCTTGTCTTACAGCATATACTTTGGATGATGGGGAAATACTTTGGCAAAAAGGAACTCCGGTTACAGAGAATTATACTGCGGGTGAAGATTTGCCTGTTCAGATTTATGATATTGATAGAGATGGTATAGAAGAAATTATTGCTGTATACCATAATGCTATTCAGATTTTCTCTCCGGATGGTACACTAGAAACATCTTTGCCGAACACTATCTTGCGTGCAGGTACGATTGTAATCTGTGACCTCAGAGGAACGGGATATCCGCAGGATATTCTTATTAAGGATAGATATTTCACTATTGCAGCTTATAGTTATACAGGTCAGGATCAAGAGGGAGAAATATCTTTCATGTGGTGGTATGCGAACCAGCGTTATTTTACGGAACATCAATTTCTGGGTCATTTCCCTTATCCATACGATATTGACAATGATGGTAAGGAAGAAATCATGATTGGTAACAGCTTCTTGAAGGTGGTTAATAGCTTGGACGAACTTACAGGGGATTTCAAAGACACATACACATACGCGGAAACACTTGATAACGGAAAGATAGCCGTATTGAAAGATTATATTTTTGGTGTAACAGAGCTGGTGCAGCATGCTGACGGCATAAAGGTTGGTGACTTTGATCCGGCTCAGGAAGGTTATGAAATTATTTTAACAGATTCCATGAATGGTAGTATGTTTATTAATCAATATAGCGGACGCTACATGCATGATTTAGCTATGGGTCATTCTCAAAAAGGTGTAATCGGTGAGTTTGTTCCGACTGTAAAAGGTCAGGAAGTCTTTACCACTATTAAGGAAGCAACCGCTATTTATCTGCATAATGCAAACGGTAAGAGAATCTGGCCTAGTGCAGTTACAGTTGACTTAGGAGGTACCGTTCAAATTGACCCTACCAGCTTTATCAAGGCAGGTTCCGGTCAGGAATATCTGCAGGTAAATAGAATGCATCAAGTTATCGATGGTTATAATAATGTGGTTGTAAGCTTACCGGAAGATTCACCACGTTTTGGTTGGTCTATAGACATTGTTGGTGATGATCGTGATGAAATCGTGTTATGGGATAATAAGAAAGTACAAATTTGGACTAATGCAGCAGTTGTGGCAGATGGCGGTAAGAACCTGGCTTTAGAGGCAACTATTACCACAGATTCTACAGCTGATGGTTACAGCGCAGATTCTTTAAAAGATGGAGATAGGGAAAATACCATGTGGGTTTCTGCAGATACTTTGGATGACCATTACATTATAGTTGATTTTGGTACAGCAAAGAGCTTTGATGAGTTGTGGTTGTATCACTATGAAGATGATAAGGATACTTATTATCTGGATAACTTTAAGATTCAGTACAATGCAGGAACGGTAGAAGAACCTCAGTGGACAGACATTCATGATGTGATAGCAAACATGAAGAAAGAGGCAGCATTTACCTTTGAACCTGTAACAGCACAGCAGGTAAGAATCCTGATTACAGAACCGACCACTGCAACA
>X409_Impala__coassemble_510_pt1 | contig 15866 bp, 6 predicted proteins | sample X409_Impala__metabat2_low_PE_015 | metagenome-assembled genome bin X409_Impala
GAAACATGGTATTGACTGAATTTGATGAGGAAAAGTTTCTTAAGATGATGAGAGCCGAAGAACGTGCAGAGGGACGTGCAGAGGGGGAACGTAATATTTTAATTAAGATATTATCTAAATTAGGTTCTGTTTCTGAGAAGTTGCGGGATCGTATTCAAAACATTGATGATGATACCTTGGTGCAATGGACCAAGCTGGCTTCCAGGGCTGAGAGTATGGAGGAATTTTTGGAGCAGATTAAAGAATAGTAGTTTACGCAAGGACAGTCTGACGGTTAATAACCGGGACTGTCCTTCTTTTAAATTCAGGGCTGCTGTGGAGTAATCCACAGCAGCTTTTGGCTGCTATGTTTATATAAAAAGGTAATTTTTATACCAAAGAGGGTGAGAATGAAAATCGACAGAAAATATATGTGATGATAACATGAAGATAATAAAAGTAAGGGATTGCTGGTCTGATTCATAGATTACAGCATGGAGGATACAATGGAAAAGCATACTCATTACGTTAGTTATAATGATTATATGGTTACTTATCATGAAAAAAATCATACCATGACCATGATTCATGAACCAACCAATTCCACAGCGAGTCTGGTTCTTGACGGCCTGTATCAAAAGCAAGAGATGGTATTTGGCATAGAAGAATATGATTCTGTACAATTACAGGATATCTACGCAAGAACATATCATGAATTGGTAATTACCTTTATGACAGAAACAGATATGCCTAAGGTAGAGCTGCACGCTGTTGTTAATCCAAGAGGTATTACACTGAAGATTTGTCAAACAGGTCATTATGCAATTCGGGTAAATGGATATCTGGTACATGGTGACAGTGCGAAATGCATTGCAATGAACACCAAGGACACAACTACTGAGGTGATCCGCGGGGCAATTGGTCCTGCGACATCTGCACAGGACAATGCCATCTATAACAAGCTGACCGATTCTGCAGTTGTAATAAATGGCTGCCGTGATTTGGTGCTGTTTTATGATTGGGATGCGGAGAAGTACGGGATGACTCTACAGACTGCTGTAGACAGTAGGGCAGAGGAAATCAGTTTCTCTGTAGAAAAAGATTTGCTTAAGAAGAAATACGATATAGATTTTGCACCACGTAAGGATAGGGGAATATACAATACTCCACCAGCCGGATGGATGACCTGGTATGCGGTCAAGTTTGGTGCCTGTGAGGAAGCGGTACTTAGGAATGTTCGTTTTCAGGAGGAGCACCTAAAGGCTTTTGGCGCTGATACCATCTGGGTGGATTGGGAATGGTGTCATCGCAGGTACGAACGGGAACGCTTTGATGGTGTAAACAACTTTAATCCGGATCCGGAGAAGTATCCCAACGGACTGTCACCGGTGGCAGAAGAAATTAAGAAGGCAGGTTTTGTACCTGCACTCTGGATTGGGTTTACCAATGATGTGTGCATGACAGACTATGAAAGAGAGCATCCGGAAATCAGTCTCTCCCATCATGAGACATGGAGTGGTCTGTACTATTATGATATCAGTCATCCTGAATATTTAAATGGATTTCTGCCGAAGGCTATACAGCAGGTAAAGGATTGGGGGTATGAGGCGGTCAAATATGATACATTACCAAATTGTATTTCTGCCCATGAAACATATCATGCTAATATGTACAATCCGGAACTGACAACCTATGAAGCATACAAGGGAATGATTCAGAGGACCCGTGAGCTCTTAGGAGAAGACTATTATATGTTGTCCTGTAGTGGTTCAGAGGGAGTAGTGCTATGGGGCAGTGGTGTGTTTGATGCTGCTCGTGTGGGACCGGACTTGTTTGAATGGGAGGGTTTTTTGACTACCCTGGATATGTTACGCAGATATTATCCGTTGCACAATATTGTTCTGTACAATGACCCGGACAATGTGGTTCTGCGTGATGAGTTCAGTACTTATGAGCAGGCAGTATCCAGAGTAGCAATGGTATCCTTATTAGGACTGCCGCTTACCTTTGGGGATGATTTACCCAAGCTGTCGGCAGAACGTGTTGACCTGTTAAAACGTGCATTACCTACTATGGATGTGCATCCTACAGATTTTAACAATGCTGTTTGTGACGGCAAAACGCAATTGATTTCTCTAAGCATTGCACTGCCGTTTGAGCAGTATCTGGTAGCCGGGGTAATGAACCTAACTGATGAAGAGAAAATACGAGATCTCAGCCTGAGTCAAAATTTGCGCTTGCCAAAGGGAGAATACCTTGTGTATGACTATTTTGGTAAGGAGTTTTTGGGAACATATGAGGATGACATACTGATTTCTGTGGCTCCGTATGATACGAAGGTATTGAGTTTTAGAAAGAAAGCAGGCAGACCGCAGGTAATCAGCACCTCCAGACATATTACACAGGGTGCGGCTGAGATAAAAGATATGTGTTGGGATGAAAGCACAAATTCTATTACCATTATTAGTTCCCTTATAAAAGGGGATGCATATACGTTAACCATTTATGTTCCAGATGGTTATAGTGTGATTAGTTGCTTTGGAGGAAAGCACAAAGTGCAGGAAAACATTCTAGAGGTGACTGTTTGGCCGGACAATGATGGAGAACACAAAATCCAGATACTGTTTTTTGGTGCTGAATAAGGTATGAGAGAACAGGAGGAAGAGAGGAACATTATGCGTTATGCCAGTTACAAGGATTACATGGTAACTTATGATGAAGAAAACTATATGTTGACCATGATACATACATCCACCAAATCCACAGTAAGTCTTGTGGTAGAGGGCTTATATGAGGCGGGAGAAAAGGCTTTTGGTATGGAAGAATACGATACTGCGTGTGTGCAGCTTATAAATGCAGAGGCACATCGCCACTTGGCTATTGTGTTTCAAACGGAAAAGCATATGCCTAAGGCCGAGCTCCATGTTTATGTGGATCCAAAGGGAATTACTTTGGCTGTGTACGAGATTGGACATTACACTCTTCGTACAAGGGGTTATATAGTTCATGGAGATAGCAAGGATTGCATTTCCATAAATGCCAGAACCGCGTCCACGGAGGTATTGCGAGGCGCTATAGGTCCGGCTGTCAGTGTAAAGGACAATGCCATTTACAATAAACGGACGGATTCTGCCTTGGTGATAAACGGATGTGATGAGCTTCAACTTTATTATGACTGGGAAGAGGAAAAGTACGGTGCCGTAGTACAGACCATTACAGAGGGCAGAGCAGAGCAAATTCGCTTTTCGGTACAGACTGGTTTACTGAGTGATAAGTACAATATTGAATTTGCACCTCGTAAAGATAGAGGTGTCTATAAGACCCCACCTGCAGGCTGGATGACCTGGTATGCCGTGAAGTTTGAAGGTGGTGAGGAGGCAGTGCTTCGTAACACTCGTTTTCAGAAGGAGTATTTAAAGGACTTTGGTGCAGACACCATATGGGTGGATTGGGAATGGTGCCATCAGCGATATGAAAGAAAGCGTTCTGACGGAGTAAATCATTTTAAGCCGGATTCCAAGAAGTATCCTCACGGGATGGGATATGTGGCTTCAGAAATTAAGAAAGCAGGTTTTGTTCCGGCACTTTGGATAGGATATACCAATGATATTAGCATGACCGATTATGAAAAGAAGCATCCGGAGGTCAGCTTATCCCATCAGGACACATGGTGCGGACGGTACTATTATGATATGAGTCAGCCGGAATATCTGAATGGATTTTTGCCGGAGGCTATAAAGCAAGTGAAGGACTGGGGGTATGAGGCTATTAAGTACGATACCCTTTATGATGGCATAGAAGCCCATGAAAAGTATCATGCCAATATGTATAATCCAGAGCTTACCACCTATAAGGCATATAGAGGCATGATACAGAAAACCCGTGAGCTTTTGGGTGAGGATTGTTATATGTTGTCCTGCGGTGGTTCTGAGGAGGTTGCTATATGGGGTGCGGGAGTATTTGATGCAGTACGTGTAGGTCCGGATTTGTTCGAGTGGGCAGGCTTTCTGACCAATTTAGACAGAGTCCGCAGATATTATCCAATGCACAATATCGTGCAGTATAACGACATGGATAACGTAGTGTTGCGTGAGGAATTTAGTACATACGCTCAAGCGGTTTCCAGAGTGGCGATTGTGTCCTTATTAGGATTACCAATGACCTTTGGGGATGATTTGCCTGATTTGCCGGAAGAGCGTGTGGATTTATTAAAGCGCACGCTGCCAACCATGGATGTGCATCCGGTAGAGTTTAATAATGCGGTTAGTGACGGTACAACACAACTTATCACACTAAATATTGCACTGCCTTTCGAGCAGTATTTGGTGGCCGGTATTATGAACCTGACAGAAAAGAGCTGCAAACGTGATGTTAATTTCAGAGAAGCACTGGCTCTCTCCGAGGGAGAATATCTGGTGTATGACTACTTTAAGCAGGAATATCTGGGAGTGTACCGGGATAATATCACGGTGGATGTGGAGGCTTATGATACTTCGGTACTGTGCTTCCGTAAGAAATTGGATAGACCACAGATAATCAGCACCTCCAGACATATTACACAGGGGGCTGCTGAAATTAAAGAAATGTTTTGGGATGATGAGGCGAATACACTATATATGGTAAGTAGTCTAGTTAAGAATGATCCGTATATGTTAACTGTATATGTACCGGAGGGTTATAAGCTTAAGATATGTAGCTCGGAAGAATGGAATATGACAGGGAATGTGTTGAATGTAAAAATATTGCCAAAGGATAATAAAGAATACGTTATACAATTATCCTTTGAAAAGTAATATAAAAAATTTTTTATAAAAAGGAGAGTATATAAAAATGAGAAAAGTAAAATTAGGTGTAATTGGAGCAGGCGCTTTTTCGAAGTATCATTTGAACGGAATCCAGTACGCAGAGAATTGTGAAGCGATTGCTATCTGTGATGTGGATGTAAAAAGAGCCAAAGCGCAGGCTGAAAAATTTCATATTGAAAAAGTATATCAGGATTATCATGAATTATTAGCTTGTGAAGAAATTGAAGCAGTAACATTGCCGCTGCCGGATCAGCTTCATAAGCAGATTACCATTGACGCATTGCGTGCAGGAAAGCATGTACTTTGCGAGAAGCCTATGGCATTGTCTTTGGAAGAGTGCAAGGAGATGATTGCTGCAGCCAAAGAAACCGGTAAGCTTCTTATGGTAGGACAGGTCGGTCGTTATAATCCTCACTATAATGCGGCGATTGAAATGATTAATAACGGAGAAATCGGAGAGTTGTTCTTTGTAGAGTCTGAGTATGCTCATGATTATGCAGCAATAGGCGGAATGGGTGGTTGGAGAGTGACACCGGAGCGTCATGGTATTATCGGTGGAGGCTGCCATGCAGTAGATTTGTTGCGTAGAATTGCCGGAAATCCGGAAGAAGTTTTTGCATATGCAAATCATAAAGTGCTAACTGACTGGCCGGTAGATGACTGTACCGTAGCAGTAATGAAATTCCCGAATGATGTAATCGGTAAGGTAATGTGTTCTATTGGATGTAAGCGTAAATATACTATGCGTACTGTAATTTATGGCTCAAAAGGAACTCTTGTGGTTGACAGTGAACTTCCATATATCACAATGTATCAGGATCGTTTTACAGAAGAAGGCCCAATGAGTAGAAGAAAACAACAGGTAATTGGTATGGATATTCCGGTACCAATGAAAGATCACAATGTTCAGGATGAAGTAACCGATTTCTGTAATGCTATCATGGAAGGCAGATTAGTGGAATGTACCGGTGAAGAAGGTGCGGTAACCGTAGCAGCATGTATGGCTATTGTAGAAAGTGCTCGTACCGGAGAAAAGGTTAAGATTTCCTACGATTTCTAAGGAGTGAAGAGATATTATGAGATGTGGTTTTTGGGAAACAGATGTGACACCGCCTTTAGGTGGCTCTATGTTTGGCTATCTTAAAGAGAGAATTGCAAGGGAAATTGTGACAAAGCTTTATGCCAAGGCTGCAGTTTTGGAGCATAACGGAGAAATGGTAGCATTTCTGGTAATTGATGCTTTGAGAGTGCCGAAGGGACTTGAGGATGTGGTAAGAGAGCGCGTGTTTAAGGAAATTGGAATTCCGGCAGAGCGTATTTTAATTGCTGCTACACATTGTCATACCAGTATGCCTGTTGTAGTAGGCAGAGAGCCGTATCAGAATCCAAAGCTGGATCAGCAGATTCTGGATATGACGGCACTTTTGGCGGCAGACACTGTAATTATGGCATATAAGAAAATGCAGCCGGCTTATCTGCGTTTTGGAATGGGACATACGGAAGGAATTTCCCATGTACGCGTGCATTGGTTGAAAGATGGCACGATTATGACCAATCCATATAACCATTTGGATGAATTGGTGAAGCCTTATTCAGAACCGGATACAGAATTCCCGGTATTTTTCTTTACCGATAAGGAGGGCAGGCCGTTAGGTTCCATTGCAAGCTATGCGATGCATCATTGTGCTACGGGCTTGAACGAGGAAATCAGTGCGGATTACTCATACTATATATCTGAAAATTTAAAGAAAACTTTCGGAAATCATTATGTAAGTTTATTTTACTCAGGATTTTGCGGCAATATCAACTCCGGTAATTTGTATGGCCCTAGTGTTGGTGAGAGTCCGGAGCTGGGAGAGGCACTGACGAAGGTGTTGCTCGATACAATTATAAAATCTGAACTAATAGCAGAGCCGGAGCTTTCTGTGAAGATGGATACGGTGACAATTAAGAAAAGAGAGTTGGATTTGGATTTTATAGAAAGTGTAAAAGTGGTACTAAAGAATCCGGAACCAACCAATTGCATAAGAAGTATAGAATTTCCGTACAGCGATTACATGAAATACAGTCGTGGTGATCGTGTGCTGTCACGTTATGAAGACGATAAACGTACGGAGTATGATGTGCCTGTACAGGTTATCAAAATCGGAGATTGTATGATTTATGCGCTTCCTTTTGAAATGTTTGCACAATTTGGAGAAAAGATTAAGGCAGGCTCTCCTACGGAGAAGAACCTTTTGGTGGAGCTGGCGCATTCCTCCGATTTATTTGGTTATATTGTAGTACCGGAGCTATATGATGTGACTACTGTGTATGAAGCAACTATATATAACGATTATATGGAAATAGATGCAGGTGATATGATGGTAGAAAAGGCATTAGAACTCGCACATACCCTGTAAAGGGTATGCTGCGAGATTTGCGCAGTAGGAGTTATTATGTTAGCAATAGTACATGGAGATTTGGTTATGCCGGATCATATTATTCCGGATGGCTATTTAATCATTGAAGATGGTATTATCAAGGATTTTGGAACGATGTATCAGTTTGACAAATCCGAGCAATATGAAATATTTGATGCACAGGGTGCCTATGTGGGACCTGGGTTGGTGGATATCCATGCACATGCTGGTGGAATCTATAACTTTTTTGAGGAGCCGGGCAAAGCGGCACAACACATGTTAAAGTATGGAACGACTACTGTGCTGCCTACGTTGTCTTACAGTATGGATAGGGAGTCCCTGCTGAAGGCAGTTGCTCTTGTGAAAGAGACTATGAATGAGCCGGATGGAATAAATATTGGTGGTCTTTATATGGAAGGACCGTATTTAAATCCTAAATATGGTGCTAATCGTGATCGAATTTCTTGGAATAAGGAGGCGCTTCCTCAGGAGTATGCAGAGTTGATAGAGCTGTGTGGACAGGATGTCCGCATATGGAGTGTGGCGCCGGAGCGTGAAAATATCAAACAGTTTATAGAGGATGCCAAGCAAGTAAATCCAAATGTAAAATTTACTGTGGCTCACAGCGAAGCAACGCCACAGCAGGTAGAGGAACTGATACCTTATGGATTGTGCATCGGTACCCATCACACGAATGCAACCGGTACGTTAAATAAGTATCCGGAATGCAGGGGGGTTTGCGTGGATGAGGCCGTAAATTATAATAGCGAGATCTATGCAGAGCTAATTTGTGATAGGAAAGGTGTCCATGTAGACCCATATATGCTTCGTCTGGTTAGACATATCAAGGGTGATGACAGAATTATTTTGATTACGGATGCCGGAGTGGATGATGGTCCGATTCCTGAAACGGGCTACGAGGGTGTTACTGACCTGATTTTCGATAGAACAGGCGAGATTTCCGGCACACAGCTTACCTTAAATGCAGCCTGCTACAATATGATGCTGCATACAGGTGCTTCCATTGTGGATGTGTTTAAGCTTGGAGCACGTAATCCTGCCAGAGCAGCAGGTTTTACAGATCGTGGTGAGATACGCAGAGGCTTAAGGGCAGATTTAATTGTGGTGGATTATAAAATGAATGTGCGAAAGGTATTTCTGGAGGGCTTTTTGCAGTAGGCTTTTATGATACAGCATGAAGGAGCCTTTAGTGGCTCCGGGAGTGAGAACAGATGAAATCAGTAAAGGTTAAATTTAGTTACACATGGATTATTATTGCGCTGTGTTTCCTGATGGTATTTACCTGCCTGGGCTTTTGCAGTACTACCAGATCCCTTTATCTAGTACCAATTACAGAAGCACTTGGTATTCCGCGCAGTGTTTTTTCGTTGGCAGAGAGCTGTCAGTATGTTACAACGGCGATTGTAAATCTGTTTTTTGGTACACTTATCAGTCGATTTGGCACGAAGAAGCTGATAGGAGCAGGATTTAGCAGCCTGATAATCGCCATGCTTTTACATGCATACACCGGAGTGGTATGGGTCTTTTATCTGGGCAGTGTTTTTCTTGGGATAGGTCTCTCCTGGACCACTACTACTATGGTAGGCTGTATTGTCAATAAATGGTGTCAGGAAAAGCAAGGCGTTATTATGGGAGTTGTTTTGGCTGCTAATGGTGTAGGTGCAGCTTTTGCTACACAGATTGTATCACCGATGATTTATCAGAAAGATAATGCCTTCGGCTATCGTGATTCTTATAAAATGATCGTATGGATACTGATAGCCTTGTTTATTCTGTTTATGGTTTTTTATAAAGACAAAGAGCCTGCACATACATATAAGGCTTCTGAAGTGAGTAGAAAATACGGAAGTGATGCAGAGGTTTTTCGGGAATTTATAAGGAAGCCTTACTTTTATGTAGTTATAGTATGTGTATTTTTGAGCGGTGGAATATTGCAGGGAATATATGGGGTTTTTCCGGCTTATATGAAGGATATGGGACTGGAACCGACATATGTGGTATTGCTGGTGAGTGTTTGCTCTTTGATGTTGGCGGTGGCCAAATTTCTGACAGGAGTGGTTTATGATAAATGTGGACTGCGTTTTGTGGCAAGCAGCTGTTATGTGTTAGCAATTGTATCCATGCTGTTACTTCTTTTGATAAAGGCTACAGAGTTAGGAAGAGTATTAGCTTTAATCTACACGATAATATATCCGTTTTCTATACCGTTGCTGACCGTAATACTCCCTTTTTTTGCAAAGGATATTTTTAACCCGAGGGCATACAATCTGACTTTGGGTTTATTAGTTTCTGTTAATACAGCCGGTTATGCATGCGGAATACCGCTTATAAACTGGGTATTTGATGTATGTGGTTCCTATAAACCGATTTTTTTTATAAGCAGCATTATTATGTCTGCTGTAACAATTTGTTTTCAGTTTGTGGTAAGTACTTCTAAGAAGATTAGCAGGAATGGGTGAAACTAAAGGGAAACATTAAGCATATTTCCCTCATATGCTTTTTGATATATTCCGTTAAAGTAATAAAGAAAGGAGACAAAAAATGGAATTTAAAAACAAGAGATTTATGAGAAAAGCTTTTCTCAGTATCATGCTTGCAGTCAGCATGATATTTACTAATCTGCCGGCAATCGGTGGGGTACAGACCGTACGGGCAGAAGGGGAAAGTCAGACAACTGCTTTGCAAAGTTCATTTACAACAGGTGGACTGACAAAAGTATTTGAAGAACCTTATACAAGCTATGATGAGAATGCGGTGCCGACAAGTCTGTCAACACATAATAACGCAAATGATTTTACAAGCAGTTCGTTTGCTGAGAATGTGTCTTATAAGGTAGTAACGGAAGAAGATAACAAAGTTTTTCAAATTGCCTATGACGGAGCGGCCAGTGCAGGACCCGTGGTACGTCTCAAGGCAGTGGATGCAGCGAAGAAAACAAAAGGAGTTATTAAGTATGATTTTAAAATTGATGAAACTCCAACTTTAGGTGCAATATACTTGCCAAGTCCACGTATAACCGGGGATACGAGAATTGCCGAATTAATTATAACGAAATCAAGCGGTAAAAATGTATTTCGTTTGAATAATAGCAGCAATGAAACAGAGATTTCTTTTGAACAATGGTACACTGTAGAAATTAAGTTTGATACAGACGCCGGTAAAGTTTCTGTATATCTGGATGATCAAAATGGAAATATTGTTAGCTTTGAAGATAAAGATTTACATACTAATACTGCAGCTTCCAATGTACTTGATCGTTTGTATGTAAGCTTTGGGAAGACTACAAATGCTGCCTACGTTCTGGATAATCTGGAGTTTTATGCTTACGAAGCCTATGCCGGCATAGCTACCAGTGCAGCTAACAGTAGTATCAAGGTTGGCGATACTACTACACTTACAACAGTTTATACCACAGCTGCAGAGGAAACTACTTTCCTGTGTACCGATGCTACATATACATCCTCTGATGATACCATAGCATCCGTGGCAGCAGATGGTACTGTAACCGGTGTGAGTGCAGGCACGGTTACGATTACAGTGACACCACCAACAGATTCCGGAGTAGTAGCTACGACGGTTGCGATTACTGTAGAGGCAGAGGGAAGTCAAGGTGGTAATGAAATTACACCGGCATTTAGTGAGGATTTTTCTAACACCATCCCGACAAATCGTTATGATACATTCAATGATAGTGCAAATACAGGCACTACTTCTGCGTTAATAGTGGATGGGGCTTTGCAACTATCCAATAACGGGTCGGCAGTTACAGCACCAAGCCTTAATTTTAGACTGGAGGCCGCAGATAAAAAAAGTAAGGGTGTTTTAATCAGTGATTTTAAGATTACTGCGAATAGCAGTACAATTACCGTGCCAAGTATTGCTGAGAAGATGGCAATTGTACAGGTTATTTATACAAATGGTGTAAATGAAGTTAGGGTGAACGGCGAGGCAATTGGTGAAGTGGCGTTGGATACCTGGTACACCATTGTTGAAATGGTAGATGCTGCTACCGATACATGCGCAGTATATTTGTACAATAATGGGACACAGGTGGCTTCTATTGAGAATAAGGCATTTACTGCTGCTAAGGATGCTGTTGCCTATATTACCATGAATGCAGGTAAGACTACCAATGCCTCTTTTAGTGTAGATAATTTGAAGATGTATACCTATGACACTTATACTGGATTAACGGTAAGCGCTTCAAAGACCTCTATCCAAACAGAGGAGTCCCTTGCCTTGACAGCAGAATATACCACTCCGGTGGCCGGGTATACTTTTTCGTGTGCGGATGCAAGCTATTCTTCCAATAATACAGAGGTAGCAACCGTGAGTGACAAGGGCGTAGTTACCGGTGTAAGTGCCGGGGAGGCTGTTATTACGGTAACGCCTTCTACAGCATCCGGTGTTATCGCAACTGCTACGATTACTATAAATGTTGCTGCAGAGGAACATACCGGTCCGTATTACAGTGAAGATTTTGAAAATGTAGATGGTGATGCAAAGACTTATTTAACGGAGCAAGGTTATAAAGTTTGGAATGCATCAAATTATGATTTTTCAATTGTCGAAGAGGACAACAATTCTTATTTGAAGATTGAACAGAATAAGTTACAGGCAAATTATTTGAATTTGCATTATGATTTGAGTACTCCTTTGAGTAAAGCGGTTTTAAAATGTCGCGTTATGTTAGAAGAAAATGCGGGATATTTCCAGGTGCGTTTTGCAGATAATCAAAACAATTCATATAAAAGAGTGATTTCTCCTGTAGTCAGAAATGCACAGCTCGATGTATTGACGCAATCAAGTCCGGAGACTTATATAATCCCGGATAACAATGCTATGCAAAAGGGTGAATGGCATGAACTGGAAATGATAGTGGATACTACGACGAAAAAGTATGACCTCTATTTGAATGGTGCTTGTATATTGAGTCAGGCGGATACATATCCTTCTGAAAATGCAGCAGAAATTGATTCCTTTACCATCGCAGCTCTTGGCTGGACGGCCAATACTTATTATCTGGATGATATTCAGGTATTACCTTATGTAGAAGGTACAGTCATAAGCTTTGTAGCAGATTCTCCTGCAACGGTGGTTGTGGGATATACCGAGCAGCTGAAGCTGGAAGTTACACCGACTGATGCATCAGCCTATGGTGCAGTATTCACATCCTCTGACCCGACAGTGGCAACCGTGGATGCGTATGGTAATGTGAGCGGTATCCGTGCAGGTACAGTTACGATTACAGCTGACCCATATTTAGCGGGACTTGAAAATATTACCACACAGATAACCGTGACGGAGAAAGTTGCAGTTAACGAAGTAAATGTGGATAACGTGAACGTGTCTTTACCAATAGGCGGACACACCTATATTAACACAATAGTTATACCTGAAAACGCAAGCTTTAAGGAAATTACCTACAGTTCCAGCAATGAGAGCGTAGCTACCGTAGATGAGTGGGGAGAAATTGTAGCAATCGGTGCAGGTAGTGCGGCTATTACGGTGGCTTCTGCAGATGATACAACGAAGACTGCTACCATAAATGTAACAGTAGCAGCGGCGAGTGTTGCACAGACAATTTATGTGGATCCAAACGGTACAGGAAATGGCGAAAGTGCAACAGCACCGACTACTATAGCAGGAGCAATGCAGATAATTGCAGACATCAATAATAATAGCACCGGTATGACTGGTGATGTCGAGGTCATTATGGCTGACGGATATTATCAGCAGTCTGATACAATTGCTTTTACGGATGCACACAGTGGTACCAATGGATATAAAGTAACCTGGAAGGCGGCAGAGGGAGCAGAGCCGGTAATCGGCGGTGGTCTCTTCCTGGAAGGCAGTGTCTTTACAGATGCAGACGGAGATGGCATTTATGAAGCTGATGTACCGGCAGGTACAGATACCAGACAGCTCTTTGTAGACAATGTACGTGCAACACGTGCCAGAAGTGAAGGTGGACTCACCAATGCAAGCTTCCAAAGTGCTTACGGTATTCTTTGTGATGATGTAGAAATTGCTGACTGGAGTAATCCAGAAGATTTGGAAATGGTATTTATTAATACCTGGAAGCATTCCAGAGGTGGTGTGTCTTCTGTAGAAAAAACAACTGACGGAAAGTTGAAAATTGTAATCGATGAGCAGGCCTGGTTATTACTTCGAGTTTGGGAAAGCTGGGTACCGGTGTGGTATGAAAATGCTATCGAGCTTTTAGATGAGCCGGGTGAATGGTACCTGGATAAAGCTGCAAACAAATTGTATTATATGCCGAGACTTTGGGAGGATATGAGTGAGGTAACGGTAACACTTCCGGTTGTGGAGGATTTGATTACGGTGACCGGTTCTGATTACGACAAGCAGGCAGAAAATATTTATTTTGAAGGTATTACCTTTGCTGATACCACATGGCTTCGTCCTAGCACAGAAGTGGGACATGTAGATACTCAGAACAATCACATTAATCTGGTAATACATGATACGACAGATGAGCTGCCGGGTGCTGCTATTACGGTGGCAAAGGCCAATACAATCTGTTTTAATGATTGTACTTTTACAAGACTGGGTATTACAGCTCTGAAGATGGTGGATGGTGTACAGAACAGCATGGTTACCGGTAATCATTTTTATGATATTTCAGGTAGTGCCGTGACAATCGGTGAGCCGAAGTATTTGGATGAAGAAGTTATTAATCCAAGTGACAAATATATGGTACTGAAAAACTGTGATGTTCAGAATAACTATATTCATGATGTGGCAGTAGATTATCAGTCTGCAGCAGCAGTTTCTGTGGCTTTTGCAGCAGATATGGACTTGAACAATAATGAAATTTTCAATATTCCATATTCAGGTTTCCATATTGGTATAGGATGGGATCGCGGAACAGAGGAGAATATTCTGAAAAATACGACCATTGCTAATAACTTCCTGCATCATGTAATGTGTGAAGATGTGCATGACGGCGGTGGTATTTATACCAACGGCTTTGCAGGCGCAAATAAAGTGATAACCGGAAATTATATCAGATATCAGCGTGAGCCATATGCAGCAATCTATTTTGATACCGGCAGTAATGCCTATACTGTAACAAATAACGTGGTAGATTTGTCTGAGGTTACCGAAAATAAAACCGGAAAGCTTCCGAACTGGATATTGGTTGGTCAGAATCGTAAGAATATGACGATTGATGGAAATTATGTGACCAATGCAGCCATGATTAGCAAGGTTGGAGGCGGCTACGACTATCCGACAGGTAATTATGCTTATTCAGATAATGAAGGCCGTCAGTTAAATATAACCAATACTACAGTATGTGCAGATGCAGATTGGCCGGCTGAGGCTTTAAATATTATTGCAGATGCAGGCTTAGAGAGCGATTATACCGGCTTGCGTAATAATCAGGCTGAAATTATTGTTACGAATATACCGGGCAGCGGTGTTCCTTTGGATGTGGATGGTACTTTTGAAATTGAGGTAACTTATACAGATGGTAAGGATAATGCTGTGACCGGTGGTGATATTGCTGCTTATTACGAAATCGAGGACGATACTATTGCAACAGTATCTGCAGAGGGAGTAGTTACCGGTAAGAGCGTGGGCAGAACCAATGTCCGCATATATGTAATTTCTAATGATATATTAGATGTTCTGGAGGGAAGCATCAATGTAGGTGATACGTTGTCAGAGGTAAATCTTCGCGGCGTGAACAACACCATTATTTTACCGATGGGTACAGAAATGGTATTAGAACCTTATGCAATCACAGATTTGGGCAATACCTTAGAAGGCTGTGATATAGAGTATACTGTAGCAGACACTACGGTTGTGGCAGTGGATGCAACCGGCAAGTTGACTCCTGCGAAGATCGGAGAGACGACTATGACAGTGAAAGCCAGCCTGCTCGGCAAGTCCGTAACACATACCTATGCAATAAAGGTGGTAGAAGCCGGTACTATGGTAACCTATAATCTGGCAGAGGTATTTGACAGTGTGAATGAAGACAAATGGTATCCAAGCAACAGTGAAGATTTGCAGTATGTGGAAGGTGAAAGCATTACACTGGCTCCTCTAAAGAAATTTATTAATTACAATGGTATGAAGCTACAGAATGAGTTGTTGCATTTTGAGCTGGAAATTAGTGATGAGGGCTTGAACGGAGATTATCCGGGTATTCATTTAAGAGCACAGGACTATACCCTTTCTGCAGGAGATGCATCCTATAAAGGATATTTCATTGGCTTTAGCAGTTCCGGTTTAGAGGTTTATCGTATCAATGGTGATGGCACTAGAAAGGCATGGTACAGCCCATGGTCTAAATTTAATCCTGAACTGGGTACGAAGGAGGCTTCTGTATTTACACGTGATGTGAAGCATGATGTTCAGCTGGGTGCCGTTAATGTAGAAGATGGTGTTCGTCTGTTATTGATTATTGATGGTGTAACCATACTTGATACTATTGATGAATATGAGGATGGAGCTATTACCGAGGCTGGATATTTTGGATTACTGTCCGGACAAAGCCACACGGTTGTACTGACAAAGGTAGCTGATGCAAGTGAAGACGAAGTAACTGCTCCGGACGACAGTGATAGTGACACGGATACCGATAGTGATACCGATACTGATAGTGACACGGATACCGACAGTGATA
>X409_Impala__coassemble_529_pt1 | contig 15014 bp, 14 predicted proteins | sample X409_Impala__metabat2_low_PE_015 | metagenome-assembled genome bin X409_Impala
CTGTATACATCAGAGAAAAGGGCACCCAGCCTGTAAGCTACGTCAGCTTTAATTTTCTGGCCAATGACCACGTCAGCTTTCCATTTCCACTTTTTCTGCATAAATGCGTGACAGGCAATATACGCAAGCTGGTCAGTATATTTCCTACCAGCCACCTTTCTCCGCTGTATTTTTCAAAGGAAAAATGCACCCTTATGCTGGAGTACCTTTTGTATGAGCTTTTAGACAGCACTGCTCCGGAATGTGCTAATGAGCATGTAGATCATATACTTAAATACATAGACGAGCATATTCACGACAAATTATCCTTGCAGATAATCAGCAAGGAAATGAATTTGTCCAAAGAATATACCTCTGCTATTTTTAAAAAAGAAATGCAAAAAACCCTGACTGACTACATGAACGAGCGCAAGCTTACACTGGCTCGTGAGCTGATAGTCAGCAGGGAAATGACCTTACATGCCGTAGCTAACCACCTTGGCTACGACAATTATAATTATTTTTGCAGAATATTTAAAAAACACTTTGGTATGACTCCCGGGCAAGTCCGAAAAGAACTCTGACGCTATGCTTTACCCAATCATTACCTTAAAAATCCAGAATGGTCTTGTCTCCGTAAACGCTTGCCCAGTCCTTGTCGAAGCCTGCAATGGCTGCATCTGTCATCGGATGAGATATTACGGTCTTTAAGATATCAGCAGCCACTGTTACACTGTGACAACCTGCTGATGCACATTTATGTACCTGCTCTGCATTCTTAAAGCTTGCAGCCAAAACCTTGCACTCAGAGCCAAAAAGCTCCAGCTGATTTACGATTTCTGCAACTACTTCAGTACCATCACCGAGAATATTATCCAGTCTGTTTACATACGGAGCCACAAAGCTTGCACCTGCCATAGCTGCAATCAGTGCCTGAGCCGGAGTAAAGATAGCGGTCATCGTTACGCCAATGCCTAACTTCTTTAATTCCATAGTAGCCTTAAGACCTTCCTCGCCAATCGGTATCTTCACATAGAAGTCACCCTTCAACTCTTCCTTTAAAAGCTTTGCTTCCTCTACAATCTTAGAAGCTTCCTTCTGCGTAGTCTGTACATGAAGCATTTTGTCTTCACCAATAATGCTTCTGATTGCTTTTACTAACTGCCAGAAATCACCCTTTTCCTTTGCAATTATAGAAGGATTGGTGGTAACACCTGCAAGCGGGTAATATTCGTTGCAATGCTTAATTGCTGCCAAATCTGCAGTATCTAAAATATATAACATAATAAACTCCTCTCTCGTTTCAAGAACTTATCTCTGCTGCTGCAGTGTATAGTGTGCATCATATGCCTTTTCTTCATCTGTATATTTACGAAGTGTGTTGATAACCTCGCCATTGTTCCACTTTCTGTCTTCTACATCCTCTGTAGTACCCATAACAGTAACGTTTAACTGTCTGCGGCGTGCACGTACATGATCCCAGTCAACAAAGTAAATATGAGCGAATTCTCCACCATCCAGTACACCATCCTTAATCGTCATAGACTCACTTCTGCCAAAGAAAGCACTGCGAAGATGTCCGTCTGTATTCATGCTGGTGTAATCTCCCGGCTCATCTACATATCTGCCAAACTTTGCATGAATCGGACCCGGATGACGATACTGACCTTCCTCTGCAAAATCCGGAATCATCTTTCTCATAATATCTAACAAATCATGCTGTAAGTACTCCAGATCAAAAGAGTCAATATCATGAGAGCACTCCTGAATCATAACAGAGCATGTGGTATGATGGGATGTAATGGTAACAGTACCATTCTTTACTCCGGACGCCTCCACTATCTCAATAATTTCCTTTGATACGTCATGGAAGGTAGGGATCCATCCTCTTGACTTTAATTCTAATTCCTTCTGATAAACTTTAAATTCCATAATTAATTCCTCACTTATATTATAATATTTAAGGTGCTTTTGCAACACCAAACATACCTTTACAGGATTACTTTGCGTTCAGCCTTTCGCCTACGGCACCACCCGGATGCACTACGGCAAACTGCTCATTTTGAAAATCGGTTTCTTCAATTAATGCCGTCTGTATTACATGAAAAATTACAGCCAGTGAAGTAGAGGACGTAGTCCCCTGACAATTATACTTGTCCGTTTCCCGGTTCACATATTGCTTAATCACCACATCTGCTGAAAGTGCCAATGGTGACTCCAGATTCTCTGTAATTACAATTATGTGAATACCCTTCTTTTTGCATATATCAACGATAGGTAAAAGCTCCGCAGTCTTGCCTCCTCTGGAAGCCAACACCATCGCATCCCCCTGCTGAAGAAAACCAGTGGCACCATGAACTGCCTCCGCCGGGGAAATAAATCTGGCAGGACGCTCTATGCAACACATTAAATGTGCAAAATGCTGACACATAATACCACTGTGACCACAGCCACTGGTACCGATACGAGGTGCGTTCTTTAAAAGCTCCACAGCTTTACTGTACACCGCTTCATCGAAGTAGTTAAGCATCTGCATAATACATTCACTCTCTGTTATGTAGGCCTGCCTTGCCTGCAGCAACGCTTCATTTTTCATCGGCCATGCACCTCATCCCATGCCTTACGCACATGATAAAGCATCTCCTCTACCATTGCATAAGGATCTGCTGCCTTAATAATGCCACTGGTAGAGCCGGTTGCCTGGGCACCCAGCTTAATCATATTGTAAACATCTTGTCCATTGGAAATGCCGGCTGCCTGCAGCACCATAATATCAGGATTGATTTCCTCCACAGTTTTAATGGTATCTAAAACATAATTACTATCACTGGTCTCACCTGTTCCAATCAAATCAGTAGGCTCTGCCACAATCATATTAGGTCCCATAAGTGCGATAGTCTTTACATCTTCTACTGTATTGGCACAAACAATGGTACCAAGCCCCACCTCGTCAGCACGCTCAATGGTCTTTTTAATTTCTTCCATGGTAAGCGGCATTTCTGCGTGGTTCAGCATAACTCCCTTAGCACCGGCTGCCTTTACAGCCTCAGGTAACACACTTCCAAGTCCTCTTCCCACAGGCAGACAATCCATGTGCTGTGCAAAAACAAAAATACGCTCTGTATTATTTGCCAAAAGCGGAATATCTGTATACTGCGGTGTAACGATAACATCTACATCATACTTCATGGCAACCTTGTCAATAACCTTTGCAAGCGCAAGCATCTCATCACCATAAAGATATGCCTTCGGACCCACCTCAAAGAAAGGCGGCCTTATGCCTAATCCCTTGTACATAAATTAACTCTCCTATATTCATCATTTGACCTTATCATACATCACAAACTTTCGTTTGTCAACTATTTTCTTTCGTATTTATTATGATTTATTTTCGTATGATTATATTTCCTTTCGTTTTAGACATAAGCTTCTTAATTAATCCAGAAAAGCAATTGGACAGCAATTTTGCGACAAGGTTTTTCTTTGACTTAAACTTAGAGGCAGTGCCGCATATAGTGATAAACACTACTATACTTCACTGCCTCTATTTTTCTTATACAATCCAGCCCCAGCTGACACCAATATATTCTGCTATAAAAAACATGCCTCTCAGCCAGATTACACCTCCTGCGGTGCACAGCCACGGCTTTAAATCCGGTCTCTGCTTCAACGTCTCACCGGCCATAGAAACAATCACACATATCAAAAATACCATAGTACCGAAGGTTGCCCTGTCCGGATAGTGCGGTGATAAAATCATAGCACCCCAGGAGAGCAGCGCCCCTGCTAAATATATTACATTTGCTTTACTCAGTTTGATTTTACAAATACCCATACCAATGCATAATGCAAAAGCCAAAACGATTAATGTAGGGGATAAGTATTCAAGAAGTGCCTTACTCTCTGAATAACAACGCAAAAACACTCTCCACAAAAGTCCCTTATCTGTAATGGTCTGCTCTGCCCGCACAAAATTTCCCGGTGCCAATATGACCATGCATGTACCAATCAGACTGGTAATATTGCCAAAAAGCATCCACCAGTGCCACCTGCGCTCCTTCACCCATAAATATAGGATAATACCCAGAGACAACAGCCACACCGTAGGCCCCATATTCTCATTGCTCCAGCCTGCTGCAAGACCAAGAGGCCAAATCCACAACGTAATACCGGGCAGTGCTTTCCCCTGTCTTTTCAGCCACACAAACGGGCGCACTTGTTCTTTTAAATCAGTCTCCGCACCGCTCTTCTCCAGCTCCCGTACATAGCACCACAAAAAGAACAGTATAAAGGTGGTCATAAACAAGTAATTTGCAGCACCTGACTGCCAGCAAAGGCTCTGCCTCCAGTTGGCATTCAAGCCATACAGCATGCCCCACACCATGGCATAATAGACAACGCCCTTTACCTTGGCAGTCTTACAGATAAACATGGCCAAAAGGATATTGAAAATAACATTAATAATATCTGCCCATGCTGCTCCTGCCATAAGCGTAAGCTGCAAAAGGCCATGAGCGATGCATCTGCCACCCCAGTTAAAAAAATGCCAGGTCTGAGCAGCAATGACATCAGCCAGATTACGCACCGGCTCCTCATCAAAAAGCCTGGTGGCATACCAGTCATCATCCATCATAAATGGGACGCAATCATTACCAATATATATAATTAACAATGTCACTGAAAAAAACAGTATGCCGGTCACATACCGAAATATCCGCTTTTTGTCGGTTTGCTTTTGCATAGAAACATCAGCCTCCTATTACTTCCTGCGCTTCCTTCAGACGCGCTAAAAATTCCTCATAAAACCTGCCTTCCGGATAAGGCTTTCTAAAAAATAACTGCAGTACATACATCAGTAATTGCTTATGATACACCTCATCACTGCTCTCTGACAGCCTGGCCATACACAGCTTCTTAAAAGTATGCCACTGCCATAAAAATACCTCATGCTCTTTAAATTCCGGTCTTTCCACCCATTTAGATATCCTTACCTTCGTCTTCGCCGATGCCGGACAAGCATCCTCTAACACAAAATACTGTATCCCCTGCTCCGTATACTGCCTGCCCAAAGGAAACAATCTGCATATAGAAGGTCGAAAGGCATGAATACTACAGCGCCCCTTTTCATCCAAAGCATGGCACCTCTCGGCCACGCCATTCATAGCCATGCTGGGCTGTATCAGTCCGTCCACCACGGTAAGCTGAACCCATTCCTGAAACAAACTATCCACAGACATCTGCAGTTGCACAGACAGGCTATGCACATCATATGGAGTCAGCACCACACTGTCCCCCATACCCTGACAACAGCTGTAACACCCCTTGCAATCATTACAGCCGATACGGGCCATATCCCTTAAATCCAAAAATTTTCTTTCTTCTATCATTCGTATGTACCACAATTCATTGTTACAGTCGTTTAAGACCTTTTGTTTATTGTATCACAACTATCCGACAAATGCTATATTATAATTTACAGTTTAGTTGCCAAATACAACATTAAGCCCGCCTGCACTTTCGTGCAAAGCGGGCTCATTTGGTATACTCTATATAAATTAGAATTCTTATACTCCTGAATAAGAAGAGAAACCACCATCAATCGGAATACATACACCTGTAATAAAGCTTGCGGCTTCGTCATTTAAAAGGAACAAGGTGGCGCCTAACAACTCCTCTGTTTCACCAAAACGACCCATTGGAGTAGCTGCCAAAATCTTGCCTGTTCTGGCTGTCGGTGTGCCGTCAGCATTGAACAATAAAGCTGCATTCTGCTTGGTTGCGAAGAAGCCCGGAGCAATAGCATTTACACGGATACCGGTCTTGGAGAAGTGTACTGCCAACCACTGTGTAAAGTTGGTAATAGCAGCCTTCGCACCTGAATATGCAGGAATCTTGGTAAGTGGTGTATAAGCATTCATAGAAGCAATATTTAAAATATTTGCATGTTCCTTTGTAACCATATCCTTTGCAAATTCCTGAGTAGGAAGTAAGGTACCGATAAAGTTTAAGTTAAATACAAACTCAACGCCCTTCTGCTCTAAATCGAAGAAAGACTTCGTATCAGCATCGATGTCACCGATTTCAAAATATTCCTTGTCTGTAGTAGCCATTGGGTTATTGCCGCCTGCACCATTAATTAAAATATCGCAAGGACCAAAATCCTTTAAAATTGCTTCGTGCGCTGCTGCCAAAGACTCTTTCTCCAATACGTTTGCTGCGTAACCCTTTGCAATATAGCCCTTTGCTACAATTGCATCTGCATTTGCCTGAGCAGCCTCTACATTTCTGTCAAGAAGTGCAACCTTTGCACCACACATAGCAAGTGCCTCTGCCATAACGCTGCATAATACACCGCCTGCTCCTGTAACAACTGCAACCTTACCTGTTAAATCCATCTGAATTGGTAATTTCATAATCAAACCTCCATATTATGATAATTATTGATTTAATTCAAAGTGTCCTTGGACACTTTGGGCGCCAAATGCGGTCACGAAGTGACATCTGCCTTACGCATTTGTGCGCATCCTCGCGGAGCGCTGTTCGTTCTTATGAACGAGCAGCCTTTTCGATAGCTTCCCATAAACCGTTTAAGTAAGTAGCACCTAAAGCTCTGTCATATAAACCATAACCTGCTCTGCCGGTCTCTCCCCAGATCATACGTCCGTGGTCAGGTCTTACATAACCGGTAAAGCCATTGTCATAAAGAGCCTTCATAATTGCATACATATCTAAGCTGCCGCAGCTGGATAAGTGAGCTCTTTCCTCAAAACCATTCTCTAAAATAGCAACATTTCTCATGTGAACAAAATGGATACGACCCATTGCCGCATACTTTGCTGCCATCTTTACTACGTCATTCTTATTAGAGCATCCCAAAGAACCTGCACACAGGGTAATACCATTGTGCTTGTCATCAACTAACTTGAGGAACTTGTCCAGATTTTCCTCACAGGTAATAATACGAGGCAAACCAAAGATAGACCAGCATGGATCATCTTCATGGATAGCCATGTAAACGTCACACTCTGCTGCTACCGGGATAATTCTCTCTAAGAAATACTTTAAGTTGTCCCACAAAGTTTCCTCTGTCATAGCATTGTACTCAGCAACTACTGCCTTCAGACCATCACGAGTGTAGCTTGCGTCCCAGCCCGGAAGTGTCAGATCACTGTCGCTGTTTAATGGATTTACAACGTCAACCTGCTCCTGATAATATACTAAAGAAGTGGAACCATCTTCTAATACGTGGTCTAATTGTGTACGTGTCCAGTCAAATACCGGCATGAAATTGTAGCAAATGCACTTAACACCTGCTTCTGCAACACGACGAATATTTTCACAGTAATTCTCAATATATTTATCACGGCTTGGCTTGCCTAACTTGATATCCTCATGTACCGGAATGGATTCAATAACCTCAAAATGAAGACCTGCATCCTCTGTCTGCTTTTTTAACTTAGCGATGGACTCTCTGCTCCACACCTCACCTACAGGTACATCATACACTGCTGTAACTACAGAGTGCATACCCGGAATCTGTCTAATATTCTGAAGAGTAACCTTGTCATCTTCGCCATACCATCTAAAAGATAATTTCATACTTCGTCCTTTCTGCCCGTGGGCATATCATTTCATTATTTTATATATTTAACATACTACACTTGTATACAAGTGTCAACTGCTTTTCATAATTTTTATAAAAAATAAACTTCTATATAATGTTTTAACCATTTTCAACATCTATAATGTATATAATTCTCTGTCTATTCCAACATCTTAAAGATATACAAAACACTTTGCTTGTATACAAGTTCTGATTTCTAACGCCATCACAGCTCTTTTTCATATACTTTCTGCATTTTTAAGCATTTCCATACACAAACTTATTGAAATCACAAGAAAAATGTTTTAAGATAAGACATATAATGAATGAGGAAATGCGTATGGAACCAAAAACAACAAAAAAGAAAGGGACCTCAGACATTGTCTACAAGTCCCTCAAAAATGAAATTTTACATTTGCAGCTTCTGCCCGGCAGTGCAGTCAGCGAAATTGAAACCTCAAATAAATATAATGTATCCCGTACCCCCGTGCGTGATGCCTTTAAGGCTCTGGCAAGCGAGGGCTTATTGGAGGTCGTACCACACGTAGGTACCTTTGTTTCTTATATAGATATCCGCGAAATTTCTGACATTTTATTTCTGCGTGAAGTGGTGGAACAGGCCGTCCTGCGCATCCTTGCCAATACTTACACCCAGGCACAGGTACTCAAAATCCGTCTGGCCCTGAACGAACAACAAAAACTCATTCAGCAAATGAGTGCTTTCACACCGGAGGAGCAAAAAGAAGCAGGCACACGCTTTCTTGTATTGGACAACCAGTTCCATGAACTGCTTTTCTCTCTGGCCGGCAAAAAGAAAATCTGGGACATGCTGGTAAATTCCAATCCGCAATATGAACGTTTTCGTGCCCTTTTAAATGTAGGCAATCCGGAAGCCATGACCCACCTCTACGAGGCCCACTGCGAAATCGTAGAAACCATACTTCAAAGAAATTTAGACAAACTTCAGCAAGTGGTTACCAATCACCTCTACGGAGGCTTTTCCGAAAACGCAGATATTGTGCTGAAAAATGCAGATTATTTTACACAAGAGCCGGAGGAAGAGTGAAACTCTTCCTCACTCTTAAAAATGGCGGGGAGACTCCCAATGTCATTAAGTTAAGATGACATTGGGAGTCTCCCCGCCGAATAGTTTGAACCTAGTTTTTTCAACAAGCCCTTTTATTTGCAATTTGCAATAGATAGAAAATAATTAACTTCCAATCTGCGGTATCCTAAGCGTCACCAGAGTTCCTTCTCCCGGCTTGCTACGAAACATAAGTCCATACTGTTTCCCATAGTACATCTCAACACGTTGCTGCACATTATAAACACCATAACCACCGCCGGTGCTACCTCCTGCCGGCTCCGTCAAAAGATACTTAATCTGCTCCTGTGTCATTCCTACACCATTGTCTTCAATCTCAAACACAATATCTGACTCATCCACCCTTGCACGAATCCATATAATTCCCTCTGTCTCCTGTACGCGCAAACCATGTTCCAACGCATTCTCCACAATTGGCTGTAACAGATGTTTTACAATTGTAAAGGTCTTTACCTTTTCTTCAATTTCAAATCCAAAGCTTATATTTTGTAGTTGATAAGCAAAAATCTCCAACTCCAGATACTCACGTATCATTGCAATTTCTTCTTCAATTTGGATGATAAGATGCCCTTTACTAAGTATAATACGGTAATAGCGAATCAGTGAATCAATAGTCTTTCTGACATGCTTCTCCTTTACCTGATAACGGATACTGGTCAACGTATTATATAAGAAGTGTGGGTTAATACGCATCTGCAAAACCTCCAGCTCCAATCGGTTCTTCTCAACCTCATATTGCTCCAGCTTCGCATAATATTCCTGTGTGCTCAATATTAACCTTCGGATTCGTTTTTCAATACCTTGAAAGTCGTTTTCACCAATGACTGGAACCGTTGATTCTAACAGAATCGTATCCAACTCATTATTTACCTGCTCCAGAAAACGAGATACACGATTGGTAAGCATGATAGAAGCCATATAACTGCATATAATAACTGTCATAAGAAACAATATAATGACCATGACAAACTTCATAATATCATCATAAATTCCTTCCAACACATACCCTCTTGGAAACAGACAGGTAATCTGACTTCCCGGCAGGCCATCCACCTGACTGACACTGGAATAATATCCAAGACACTTGCCTGTACGGTGATACATGTCTAGAACATCATACGCTTCCTCTCCAAATCCTGAAAGCAAAAAAGTCTGTTGCTCTCCTTGTAATTGTAGGCACATGCCTAAAATACTCCCCTCCGGCAAATTCATACTTTGGATATCTATCATTTTCTCAAAAGGCATACTCATTTCCAGTAAACAGTCTCCCTTTCCGATTGTTCCCATTTTGGTATAAACGCAGAAACGTTTTTCCACCTTCTCTTTTATATTGTCCTCACGATTGATTTGTCGCACACACCGAACCAACCTTCCATTATCCAGTTTCATAATTTGCTCTAATAGCAAATCATCCTCTTCAAACTCTTGTCGGAAATTGTCTAATGTATAACTATACCTGCCATAATTTCTACTGCTATTATAAGGATACCATCTGACATTCAGATGATTATTGTCAGCAGTGATAGAAGCAGACACTTCCCGCAGCTTCTCTACATAATCTAAGCTTTCAGCCATATTCATGGAGGCAATCCCAGATATTGCAGTCCGTATAGATATCATATTACTAACATGAAACAGCTTCAGCTCTATATCCTGCACTTCTCTTCCAAAATGCTCACTACTGACAGCGAGCAACTGTGGATACTCGCCAAGTGCTGCTATCTCCCATTTCTCCCATTCGCTTTTCAGGTAGAAGCTTCCAAACAGAGAAAGGGGAATCACTGCAAACAATGCCATGACTATTGATACACGCACTCGATAAGATAAACGATAAAATACACCACGCATTCTGATCTCTCCTTCCTCTATAAAATATACCACTTATTTCAGTCTATTTCTACTCTCTCACCTTATTTTTTCTATATCACATTCTCACCTTTGTCCATCTTATCCAATAAGATTAGCATCCTCGGCAGATGAAAAAGTCCTTTAAAGATATTTCCTTTCAAAGAATGAGATACTGTCCCATCATAGTGGAGATACCCATACCATTCTCCATATTCTTGATCAGCAAAATGTTTAAAGGAATATTCTTTTAACTGCTCGTACTGCACCAGATACTTTTCTTCACCAAATATATTATAGCACAATCTATTGGCAATCAAGCCCTCACACTGCGGCCACCAGAGCTTCATATCCCACTCCAGAGCAGAGGGCGGATAACCATCACAGTCACAGAAAGCAATAATTCCACCATCTTGCAGTCCCAATTTCATAGAAATATCTATAATAGTTCTTCCAATTTTTTTCAGTGCTTCATCCTTCTGATAAATACCCTCTGCCATTAAGAACCATGCAGCTTCAAGACTATGCCCCGGATTCACAGTTCTTCCTGTAGGCGTATTTACAAATTCTCCATTTACCCCTATATTCTCCAGCAATCCTTTGTTTGTTAAATGGCTTAAAACTTCCTTTGTAGCTTCCTTTGCCACTGCATCATACTTCTCTTTATCCAGCTTTCGTAATACCTGTGCGGTAGACAACATAATCATTGCCGGTGAAAGTGCTTTATATGGTGCGTTCTCCGGATTAAGCTTTGGCTCTACTATAGCCTTACCACTATAAAAGCTGTATGCAACGTCAAAGTATTTTTCAGCTCTTAGCTTTGCCTCTTCATCGCCGGTAGCAAGATAATACTCTGCACAGCCAATGGCAGCAAAAGTTTCGCTAAAATAATATCTTCTTTTCTGAATCTCTTTCCCATCCCTTGTCACAGTAAAAAACATTCTTCCATTTTCATCACCGCACAAAGGTAAAAAATCATAAATCTTTTTTGCTGCATCAATATATTTTTTATTCTTTTCCACGCTGTTATACACAAGGGAAAAAATATACAGAGCTCTGCCTTGAAACCATACACTCTTTTCTTCACCATATATATTTCCTTGCCTGTCCAAACAGGTAAAAATACCGCCGTATTCATCATCTATGGCATGATTCAACCAAAATGGTAATATATCCTTTACAAGGTATTCTCTCATCTTTACTTCCATATCTTCCTCCAATATCAGTTATTCCTACAATTACATTTGTTTAAACGTTTTCATCCACTCGTTCTTGATAATCCAATGCCCCATCGGCGTAGGATGAACACCATCATACAGCCAATAAGAAGCCGGCATCTTTTTACATGCTTCATCAAATTTATCCTGCAATTCAACATAAGGAAGAGCATATTTCCCTGCAATACGTCTGGCAACAGCAGCTCTTAACGGAACCTCTGTCCTGAAATAATTCCAACGCGCCGGCTCCGTTTCTGTAGCGCTAGTAGCCGATGCCTCCAACACAAATGGCTCTAAAATCAGTATCTTAGTATCTGGAAGCACCTCTAATACTTCTCCAATCAGCATATCATAAATCTTTTCAAATTTCTCTGCCGATACACCATTACATCTGCCTCCCAGCTCATGCCATACATCATTCACACCGACAAGTAAACTCATATAATCCGGCTTCAGATTAATGATATCCATTTTGATTCTTGCATAAATATCAACAATCCTATTACCAGAGATACCCTTGTTAATAAATTCATACTCACCGGGATACTTACAACCAAGCTCTCCCTTTATCATATGTGCATATCCCACACCAGTGGATGTGATGTCTTCCCTATCACGACTACAATCCGTAACAGAATCACCTTGAAATAAAATTAATTTTGACATAATAACCTCCGTATTTTTTAATATTAATTTTTTAAAGCATAAATTTCCGGATAACTTCACCTACACCACCCTGATTATTATCCAACTTGGTTACATAATCTGCACAGTGCTTGATGTCATCGGATGCATTTTTCATGGCAACACCTAGGCCGGCGGTCTCAATCATAGGTATGTCGTTTTCTGCATCGCCCACGGCAATGGTGTTTTCAATAGAAATATTCAAATAATCTGCAAGAAAATGTATAGCAGCTCCTTTGCTGATTCCTACAGGGACAAATTCCAAATATTCGTAGCAGGAAAAGAAAATATCTACCTTGCCCGGAGCCCAGTCCGCAAAAACAGTCCGAAATTCTTCTAAAAGCTTGTGATTATACCCATCTGCAATAGCTAGGGTTTTGCATGGCTCTCTGTCCCCCAGAGCTTCAAACACATCCGGAACAATGGCACGTTCGATTTTCAAACGCGCGGAATAGTCCTGCCCCTCTTTTATGTCCTTGTGACAGAGTATTTCATCATCAGAGTACGTCTGCATGTAAATTTGATGCTCTTCTGCTTTCCTAAAAATATATCTTGCATATTCCAGAGGAAGCGTCTTTTTAAATATTGTTTTCTTATTATAGATATCGTAAATTAAACCTCCGTTAAAGGTAATGGCATAGCAGCCTTCTTGCTCCATATTTAACATGAGAAACAGATTCTTCGCACTGCATAAAGGACGACCGGTGCAGATAATTACCTTATGCCCAGCCTGTAAAGCTTCGCGAATAGCGGATGTATTATATTCTGGAATAAGCTTTTTGTCATCCATAAGGGTGCCGTCTAAATCCAGAAAAATCATTTTCGTAACTTTATTCATAATAACTTCTCAATACTTTCTATAATTCACTCCATTTTGTAAATCATTATATACCCTTTTGATGTTCGCATAAATAAACTCCGGCTTTACATCACTGTTTTCCACATCCTCCATGGTACCCTCTCCACTAAGCACAAAAATAGTACTAATACCGGCATTTACTCCACAAGCAATGTCTGTATATAACCTATCTCCCACCATGACAGTCTCCTCCGGCCTAAATCCTGTCTTTTCCATGGCCAGATATGCCATGGTAGGTTCCGGTTTCCCAATAAAGAGCGGTCTTCTTTTCGTTGCATTATATAACATTTGGCTGACAGAGCCGCAGTCCGGCACATAGCCATACCAGGTAGGACATACCCAGTCCGGATTCGTGGCAATATAATCCACACCACGATTTAACAAGATACATGCGTCCTCTAGTTTCTGAAAGGCTAACTCCGTATCAAATCCCATACATAGGCAGTCTATATCAGCCTCCAGCTTGTCCGTAATTGACAATCCACCTTCTCGTAACTGTTCTTTAAAAGAAGTAGTTCCTAAAGCATAAATTTTATGATACTGTCTTTTTGCCAGATATAATACTGTAGCATTTGTAGACGTAAGAAAATCTTCTTCTGTAGAAGCAATCCCCAGACCGTTTAATTTTTCTATGTATTTATCCACACTTTTTGAAGAATTATTGGTCAGGAAAATGTAACGTCCACCAATCCTTCTTACATATTCCAAAAAGTCGATAGTACCGTCAAATAAATGGTTGTCCAGATAAATGGTACCATCCATATCCAGTAAAAATAATTTCTTTTTCTTTAGTTTATTCACTTAATGTACCACCCATTTTAATGTCAATTGTAGATTTATGCCATCATGTCATAATACATCCACAGTACAGAATATCTATCTTTCAAATCCTTAGCATACATCAATGCATCTTTAATCTTTGCATCTCCATATAATTTCTCAAACGATGCAATGTCTAGTCCGATACTGTTTATATAAGCCATTAATTCTTCTGAAGAAGGCACTTCCAGTAACACCGCTTTGATTTCCTGCCACTTCTTTTGATATATTGGAAAACGATCTATTTCATACCATCCAAGCTTCTCTTGCAGCTTCAAGACTCCGTCCGCTGCAGCAGTGTATACTCTCCTGATATTTGCCTCGTATACTTCTTTATCGGGCTGCCCACAACATGTCGGTTCGTCCATGCTTACAATCTCTTCTCTCAGTTTCTGGGTATATACCGTAGAGTAAGCCACATCCGTTCCATGCATAAAATATGGTGTATTATTTAAAAGACCCGTTACTTCAAAAAAATGAGCCAAATGGTGTTCACTGCCGGATGCCGGTCTGGAATTTCCTACATACGCCATAGCAATTCCTACAACGACCAATGCCTCCATTAATGTTTGTATAGCCTCTTCTTCCCTTCTTATAAGCATTACGCCTAAATCTTTGGTCTTACTTAACATACCATAAGTCAGGTCATATACATATGGACAAAAATATTCCTCATTTACCACACGACTTAATTTCCAGTCATTTAAACAAGAAAATTTACCTATAATGTCTCCATAACCGGACTGTATCATTTCCATTGGTGCATCCTTCAGAATATCTACATCACCAATAATCACCTCTGGTACATGGGCATTATATGTAACTTTCATATTGTCAGCAATCAAGGCTGCTCCCTTGGAAGCATACCCGTCCATAGAAGGTGCCGTTGCCACAATATAATAT
>X409_Impala__coassemble_533_pt1 | contig 14784 bp, 11 predicted proteins | sample X409_Impala__metabat2_low_PE_015 | metagenome-assembled genome bin X409_Impala
GTATTATTGTATACAATTATTTTTGCATTGTCAATGTTTTCTTCGAATTTTATAAAAAATTTATTAGCACCATTTATTAAATTACTACATAACTTATAGCATAACACTTAAAATTTGGAGGTTCTTATGAGCGATTTATCTAACTGCGGATGCGGCAATAACAGAAGAGACAACAATTGTGGATGTGGATGCAATAACGGTTGTGGTAACGGTCTGTTTGGCGGCAATAACAACAGCTGTATTTGGATTATTATCTTATTGTTCTTCTGCTGCGGCAACAACAATGACTGTGGCTGCAATAATGGTTGCGGCAATGGTATTTTCGGCGGTAACAATGGTTGCTGCGATTGGATTATCTGGATTATCCTGCTCTCCTGCTTCTGCGGCAATAACAACGGCTGCGGTTGCAATAATGGTTGTGGTTGCAACAACTGCTGCTAATTAATCCTAAAAATGGGCGGTATCAAAACCGCCCATTTTAAACGCTTGCTTTTGGAATACTTAAGATTTTCTATCATATAGTAAACCAAGGGAGGTGTATTTATGGAAGATGTTGACAAGTTACAGACCCAATTTGAAAATATCGACAGGCTATTAGAAGCCTTACTTCCATTTGTTTCCTCCAGATATCAAAGCAAGCTGCGCTCCATCCACCAGATGTTAGAGCCCATGAAACATATCAGGGAAATAATGCAGACAATGGAGATGGTAAAAGCTATGCAGTCCATGATGGCAAACAGCGAAGACGGCACCCCCGATTTATCCATGCTCACCGGTTTTTTAAACCCTGAGCAGATGCAAATGTTTGAAATGTTTCAGTCCATGCAGGACATAAATGTATAAAGTAAAGGAGTCACATATTATGAACAAACCGGCCTGGATGTCAGACCCTACTATCGCACATATTCCACAGGAAAAACTGGACTTTTTGTCCTCTATGTTTGAGAAGGTTAAAGGAAAAAGTAAAAATGAGCTAATGCCTTTCCTGATGGCCATGCACAGTAAAGTCAAAGGTAACGTCAAATTTACTGCCGAGGAAATGCAGCTTGTCATTGCTGCTATCAAACGCTCCTCTTCTGAGGAAGAAAAAGAGCAAATTGATAAGGTGTTAAATATGGCAGCGAAGAAAAGTATGAAATGAAAACAAAAAGAGGCTACTGAAAAGTATTTCAATAGCCTCTCATATTACTTCTGCACAATATTGATAATACGTCCGGGAACGTAAATTTCCTTTACAATCGTACCGGTCAGCTTGTCAGCAATAACCGCCTTGCCTGCTGCAATGGCTGTATCCTTGTCTACATCTACCGGTAAGGAAACGGTACCGCGCATCTTGCCGTTGATCTGAACAGCGATTTCTACGGTATCTTCCTTGATAGCCGCTTCGTCATAGGTTGGCCATGCTTCATATGCAATCGTATTGTCATGTCCAAGGCTTGCCCATGCCTCTTCACCTACGTGAGGGCAGATACAGGAGAACATCTTGATGAAGCCTTCTGCGTACTCTCTTGGGCACTTGCCTGCTTTGTAAACTGCATTTACAAAGATCATCATCTGGCTGATAGCAGTATTGAAGCCAAGCTGTTCGAAGTCTTCGGTAACCTTCTTAACGGTCTGATGATATACCTTCTTTAAGGTGTCATCTCCACCCTCGATAATATTAACAGGCTCTGTAAAGAAATTCCATACACGGTTGATAAAACGTCTGGCTCCATCTACGCCCTGCGGATTCCATGGTTTGGAAACCTCTAAAGGTCCCATAAACATTTCATATAAACGAAGGGTATCGGCACCGTAATCTCTTACGATATCACTTGGATTGATAACGAATTCAGGGAAACGCTTACCCATCTTGATACCATTTTCACCAAGAATCATGCCCTGGTGCACTAACTTCTTGAATGGCTCTTTAACCGGAGACAGACCCTTGTCATACAGGAACCTGTTCCAGATTCTGGAGTACATCAAGTGACCTACTGCATGCTCCGGACCACCTACATAAAGGTCAACCGGAAGCCAGTGCTTCAAAAGCTCCTGATCTGCAAATTCCTTGTCATTGTGCGGATCAATATATCTCATATAGTACCAGCTGGAACCTGCACTGCCCGGCATGGTAGAGGTTTCACGAACACCCTTCAGACCATTGCTGTCATACTGCTTCCATTCTACTGCATTTTCCAATGGAGCCTTGCCGTTTTTACCCTTGTAATCCTCTAACTCCGGTAAAATAAGCGGTAATTCTTCATCCGGAAGCGCATGAATCTCTCCATCCTCTGTATAAACAACCGGAACCGGCTCACCCCAGTAACGCTGACGGGCAAAAATCCACTCACGGAAATGATAATTTACAGTCTTTCTGGCCACGCCACGCTTAACCAGTTTGTCAGTAATAGCTTCCTTGGCCTCTTCAACGGTAAGTCCGGTAAATTCTTCAGAATTCATCAGCTTGCAGCCCTTGCCCAAATATGAGCCCTTTTCAAAGGCATGCTCACTGACATCACCACCATCAATAACCTGAATCATAGGAATATTATGTGCAATAGCATATTCAAAGTCTCTCTGGTCATGAGAAGGTACTGCCATAACCGCACCGGTACCATAGCTTGCCAGTACGAAGTCGCCGATAAATAAAGGAACCTCTTTACCATTTACCGGATTGATGGCATATAAGCCCTTTAAAACACAGCCGGACTTGGTCTTATTTAACTCGGTACGGTCCATATCGTTTTTCTTAAGAGTCTCGTCAATATAAGCCTGTACCTCTTCCGGATTCTCTACTCTAGGCATTAAATCCTTTACAATCTGACCGTCCGGAGCCAGTACCATAAAGGTAATACCATAGATGGTCTCAATACAAGTGGTATAAATAGAAAACTTACCGCCGCCTACGATTTCAAAATCAACCTCAACACCTTCAGACTTACCAATCCAGTGTCTCTGAATGTCCTTGGTAGATTCCGGCCAGTCAATCTCCTCTAATCCCTCTAAAAGCTTCTCAGCAAATGCTGGCTGATTGATAACCCACTGCTTCATGTTCTTACGAACAACCGGAAAACCGCCACGCTCGGATTTTCCATCAATAACCTCATCATTGGACAAAACAGTGCCTAACTCTTCACACCAGTTAACCGGCATGTCTACATACTTGGCATAGCCGTCCAAAAATAACTGCTTAAAAATCCACTGTGTCCACTTATAAAATTCCGGATCACTGGTCGCAAGCATCTTAGACCAGTCATAATCAAAGCCTAATTCCTTTAACTGCTTGGAAAATGTCTCAATATTTTCCTGAGTAAATCCATTTGGATGATTACCGGTATTTACTGCATACTGCTCTGCCGGCAAACCAAAAGAGTCATAACCCATCGGATGCAAAACATTATACCCCTGCATACGCTTCATACGGGACATAATATCTGTAGCTGTATACCCCTCCGGATGACCTGCATGCAGACCTACTCCTGAAGGATACGGAAACATATCCAGTGCATAATACTTTGGCTTGCTGAAATCCCACACGTCTGTTTTAAACGTCTCATGCTCAGCCCAGTAATTCTGCCATTTCTTTTCCACCTCACGGTGATTATATGGTACTGCCATAATTTTAACCTCTGTTTCTAATATTTTGTCATTATTCAAAAAGCTCCCATGTGACTCACACCACACAGGAGCTCACTATTTCTTTATTTTAGTAGGGATTGGTAATTATGTCAAGGTTTATCCCAAAAATAACAGCAATTAAGAATAAAATTACTCTTTGTCAGCAGTACCCTTAGTTCCATTTTTGAGCATCATTCCAACAAGCATGATTACAGCAAACACTATCAGGTAAAACAGAACCGGGAAAGAAAAGCTTCCATTTGCCTTTGCTGCAAGATACGGTGTAATACCATGCGCATAAACTGCTGCGAAAACCATAAATACGCATGAAATCAAAGCTGCAATCGGTAAAACAAAGCGCTTCACAACGCCAAGATCTTTTTCCTTCTTCATCCATATAATAAACATCGGAATATACATTGCGTAAATTGTAACAATCGGAAGCTCTGAGGAATCAAAGTTGAAAACACCAAACCAGCCGCTTGTTAAATTTGCACCATAGAAGTAAATCAACCATGCAGAGCAAACGAACAGACCCCAAATGGAAGAGTTTGTCGTCATATTAGTCTCCTTGTCAATCTGACCAAACAATTTTGGTGCAGGCCCCTTTCCACGGGCAGCAATCGCATACATACCTCTTGTAGCACCAACCATCAAACCATTCAAAGTACCCAAACAAGAAATAACAATGCAAATATTGAGGAAAGTTCCTCCAACCACACCAAAAATATTAGTAAAGGCTGTGGTAGCACCTTCTTCTATTAATACAGCGTTCGTAGCTCCGCCTGCAACTCCTATGTAATATAAAACATACGCCACAACAACAATAAAGGAACCTATCACTAATGCTATAGGAAGATTCTTCTTAGGATCTTTTAACTCCGCATTAATGGATGTAGCAACGATCCATCCTTCGTATGCAAATACCGTTGCAACAATAGCTGCAAACAAACCTCCGCTTGTACCGCCAACCGCTTCGGTAACTACTGTTGTAAAGTTGTTTGTAAGAGTACCGCTTGTAAGTCCCACAATTGTTCCAACCACTGCCATCAAACAGATAGGAATCAACTTAATTACTGTGGCACTAACCTGAAATTTACCGGCAAGCTTCGGGGACAAGGCATTGATTGTATATGATGCAATCAGGAAAAATCCCGCCAATGCCAAAACCTCTGCTCCAACCATACTCCATCCGAACAGAACACCAAAATATCTTGCAGATACCCATGCCAAAACGGAGGTCATTCCAGGATAATAAATATTGGCCATAAACCATGCAAGATAATATCCGTAACCTTCACCACAGGTTGCTTCTGCATAGTCAACAACACCGCTGACTTTTTCATACCTTGTTGCCATAACAGCAAACTGTGCGGAGCAGATAATCATTAATAATCCAGTAATAACCCATGCTGCAATACCAAGAGGCATATTGCCACCGGTAGCAATCAATACATTCTGTGCCTTAAAGAACACACCTGAACCGATAACTGTACCAACTACCATGCAGATTGCCGTTACCAGTCCATACTTTCTAGTAAGTTTTTCCATATTTATTTACTCCTTATCTTTTGGAAATTTTATACTTTATTGTAACACATTGTTTCATATTTGTAAATTACAAAAAAGCCTAAAATCCAATCACCTTCCGTATCATACTATCCGTAGCTTCGTATGACACAGTCACATTATCTCCCACCTTAAAATTCAGTGCCGTAACATTCTCTCCTTCCGTCAGGTTAACCCAGTAGTAATGTGTGCCTTGTTCTCCATTATCCAACTTAATATACAAGCTGCTGTCGCCGTCTACGATCAAATTGTAGATTTCTGTGATGATTCCGCTTGCAGTTAAAACTTCCGCTTCCGGTAATATTGGTTGTATCTCATCCACAATAATTTCATCCACCAAAATTTTATCTTCAGAAACAATACCATTCTCCAGCAACAAGGCCCTATAATTCTGCTCACATTCCTTAATCGTATCACCGGTTGCAACCAACTGATACTTCTGGATATTTACCATGGCATACATCTTTACCAGTCCTGCCTGGTCTTTTAAGGCCATAAAATACGTCGGTTCATCCACAATGTTCAGCAACAACGGAAACGTAGCTTTATAACCAAGATGCTGTACCTGCCCCTGAGCACTACTCATGGCAGAGTCTTCAATGGCACCTTCCACCTCGTAATATCTGGTCTCCATGGTACGCTGATTCATCAGCACAAATCCTACATTAGACTGGTCCGCATTTAAGCTGGTCACGCCGGTATATACCCATACATCATCATCCATGGCAAGATAATTATAACCATTGGTGGTCTGCAGACAGCCTCTCTGACTGAGCACACTATTGAAAAAACCATTCACATAAACACCACTATAATCATACAGCTGTGTCAACAGTTCTGCACTATATACCTTATCGACCCAGGTAGGGACCTCTGCCACATCATAATCCGTACACTCTCCGGTGACCGCATTTACCATAACCACACGGCCAACTGTTTCTCCGCCAAACAAACCAATATTAAATTTCTTCACCGGACAAATCCAGAATGGGGTTCCCTCCTCGTCTATTTCAAAGAAAATCTGGTCACCAAAAATATAAGTCGGATAATTGAAACGCAAATGTCTGTAAATATTGCGGTTAAAATACTCACTCTTGGAATACTTAATTCCCTCCCCTAACATCACGCATTCCGTCTCCTGCGTAGTCATATCAATCATGATATAAGCAGGAATACCCTCGGACTGATTGGTCAGCCATTTAATTGGTGAAGCATACTCTAACGGTGTCACACGGACAGGCTTTCCCTGAAAATTAATCTGAGTATAATCACTTGCTGCCTCAAACTGAGATACAAACTCAACCATAGAGCCCATCTTTCTGTCCCCTAAAAGAGCCGCACTGGCTCTGTCCAACAAAGGAATAGTATTATAATCTGCCTGTGCTACATCCTCTGCAAAATTCCCTTTTTCTACGGTAAGAAGCTTCTGATATCTGGACGCATTGATAATCGGACTGCCTAACAGAGAGCCGATAAAGAACACCCCGATAGCCAATAGAAGCAGTCCGCCCAAAATCTTTACACTAAGACTGGCATCAAACCGATTCATATACACCTGTTGATGATGTGTGCTGATATTTCGCATATTCGCTTTTATCAGCCTCCACGCAAACAACACCCCAAAAATAGAAATCACAAACCACCAAAAACCGATGGAATGAATATTAATGGCAGGCAGGGTAATATAATAATAAACACCTGCTGCAAGGATAGCCGCTATAACTCCCACCAAAATCAAAATTTTTTTCATACATACACTTCCTCGAATTCATTCATTTTTTATAGTATGCCAAAGAGGCTTCCACAATATTGCGAAAGCCTCTGAAATTTAAATAATAATATACTTATGCATCAGCATTTGCCTTTGCTGCTTCAATTTCCTTCTGACAGATATCGTTCGGAGCCTGCTCGTAGCGTGCAAATTCATAAGAGAAGGTACCAGTACCACCGGTCATAGAACGAAGGTCTGTAGAGTATCCGTAGATTTCCATCATAGGAACATCTGCAACAACCTCGGTCTTGCCGCCTGCAACAGGATTCATACCAAGTACACGTCCACGGCGCTTGTTCATATCACCCATTACGCTGCCGGTATAAGCATCCTCTACTACAACCTTGATGCTTACGATTGGCTCTAACAATACAGGTGCTGCATTCATAAAGCCTTGCTTGAAAGCACCGATACCTGCAAGCTTAAATGCCATTTCAGAAGAGTCAACTGCATGATAAGAACCATCATAAAGTACTGCAGACACACCTACTACCGGATAGCCTGCCAAAGGCCCCTTTGTACAGCATTCCTGTAATGCCTTTTCAACTGCAGGGAAGTAGTTCTTAGGAACGGTACCGCCTACAACTTCCTGCGTAAATACATATGGAGTCTCTAAATCTCCTGAAGGAGCAAAACGCATCTTTACGTGACCATACTGACCACTGCCGCCGGACTGTTTTTTGTGCTTATATTCTACATCAGAATTCTTACGGATTGTTTCTCTGAAAGCTACACGTGGCTTTTCTAATTCAATAGCAACCTTGTATTCATTAAGTAATCTGCTTGCAATAACATCCAGGTGCAAATCACCCATACCATAGAGTAACATCTGACGATTTTCAGCATCATTTACACTCTTTAAGGTTAAATCTTCATGACAAAGCTTCTGAAGTGCCTGAGCCAGCTTATCGATTTCACCTTTTTCCTTTGCCCTGTAAGCCTTGTATGTATAAGGCGTAGAAACCTCCGTCTTGCCAAACAAAATCGGGGTAGCCTTGGTTGCTAAGGAGTTACCGGTTCTTGCAGCAGTAAGCTTAGCTAATGCACCGATATCACCGGCATGAAGCTCAGGGACTTCAATCGGCTTGTTACCCTGTAATACATAAATCTTACCGATTTTTTCTTCAATATCCTTATCCACATTGTAAATCATATCGTCAGCTTTTAATACGCCGGAGCATACCTTAATGAAGCTGTACTTACCGATGAATGGGTCAACCATGGTTTTAAAGATAATTGCGGACTTAGCCTTGGAAAAATCGTAATTAGCCTGATAAATTTCATTGGTCTTACGATTTACACCCGCGATTTCCTTCATGTCCGGAGACGGCAAATACTTCACAATATCATCTAACAGTGCGTAAACACCCTGACATAATGTGTTAGAACCCATGGACATAGGAACGATAGAACCATCCCAAACATTATATTTAAGAGATGCACGGATTTCTGCCTCAGAAAATTCCTCTCCTGCAAAATATCTGTCCATCATTTCTTCACTTGTTTCTGCAACTGCTTCTACTAAAGTATCACGACAGATTGCAAGATTTGCCTTATTGTAATCAGGTACTTCACAAGGCACAACCTCCTTGCCTACCCAACGATTACCGCTCTGGCTGATAACATTTACATAACCAACGAACTTCTCGTTCTCACGAATCGGTAAATTAAACGGAGCCATCTTCTTGCCGTAAAGCTCGCTCATGTCCTCCACAACCTGACGGAAGCTTGCATTGTCAACGTCCATTGCCGTTACAAATACCAGACGAGGTAATTTGTACTTCTCACACAATTCCCAAGCTCTCTTGGTGCCTGCTTCCACACCTGCCTTACCGTTTACTACGATAATAGCGCCGTCTGCTGCACTGACTGCTTCCTCTACTTCACCTACAAAATCTACGTAGCCCGGAGTATCCAGAATGTTGATTTTGTACTCGCCCCATTCAATAGGAACCACTGCGGTAGAAAGAGAAATACCTCTCTTTTGCTCCTCCTTACCGAAATCGCTGACTGTGCTGCCGTCTGCAACATTTCCCAGTCTGCTTGTGATACCGGACAGATAAGCCATAGCCTCTACTAAACTGGTCTTACCTGCCCCACCGTGCCCCAAGAGCACTACATTGCGGATTTTGTCCGTTGTATAAGTCTTCATATAAAAAATACCTCCACGATGTATTATTTTCTGATTATTCAGAATTTTAATCTGTGCTTCTGATTTTTTCTAAGCCATACATACATAATACACAATAATTGCTCATTAGGCAATATATTTTTATAAATTTTTGTAAATTTTTAGATATTTTCAAAAAATTATAAGCTTGCCAAACACACAAAGCCGAGTTATACTAAAATTAATTTATAAATGTCACGATACCAAACAGATGAGGTGAACATTATGCAAACAATTACTTGTTCTTTTATCGGCTTAGGATTAATCGGGGGCTCCATTGCCAGAGCCTTTCGTGAATATTTTCCGGATATGAAAATCAAGGTATTTGATAAGGATATTCCTTCCCTTTCACTGGCTGTAAAGGAGCGTGTGGCTACTTCCATACATACAGAGCTTACTGCAGATTTATGTGATGCAGATTATATTTTTTTATGCGCTCCGGTTTCTGTCAACGAAGACAATCTGCGCAACATATGCCCTATGCTTAAAACTCATACCATCGTTACCGATGTGGGTAGTGTAAAAACCGGCATCCACAGGCTGATCGCCGAATTAGGGCTTGAAAAACAATTTGTCGGCGGACATCCTATGGCAGGCAGTGAGCGCTTTGGCTATGCTAATTCCAAGGTGAATTTACTGGAAAATGCTTATTATGTACTGACGCCTACTGACAAAGTTCCAAAAGAAAAGGTTCTGAAATTAAAAGAAATGATTTCTGCTACCAAAGCACTTCCTCTGGTAATTGCCTGTGGGGAGCATGATTATGCTACGGCCGCGATCAGTCACCTTCCTCATATTATCGCTTCCAGTCTGGTAAATTTAGTAAGAGAAGCCGACTCTGAGGACGGGCTGATGAAAACCCTGGCCGCCGGCGGTTTTAAGGATATCACCCGTATTGCCTCCTCCAGCCCCGTAATGTGGCAGCAAATTTGCCTCACTAATACAGATAATATCAAGCAGCTGTTACAACAATATATCACTGATTTGCAGCATATTTGCGACCAGTTAGATGAAAAGAATGCACTTGCACTGTACAACTTCTTTGACCAGGCCAGAGTATACCGTGATTCCTTTAGCAGTACTACTCGCGGACCAATTATGCCTTCCTATACCATCAGTATTGAAATTCCTGACAAAGCAGGTGCCATTGCTGAAATTACTGTGCTGTTGGCTAAACACAATCTTAGTATTAAGAACATGAATATCGTACATAACAGAGAGGCCGAGTTTGGTGCATTGACTGTTGAGTTTTACAGCCGCGAAAATATGCTGCAGGCTGTAGAATTACTGCAGCAGGATTCCTTTACCACTTATTTAAAGAAGAATTGATATTGAGGTTTATATGCAAAAATTATACAGCTCCGGCTCCTTTGCACGCAAAGCAAAGGTGAGCCTGAGAACTATCCGTTATTATGACAAGATTGATTTATTAAAGCCTACCCGCGTAGATGACAATGGCCGCCGCTATTATACGGACGAGGATTTTACCAGACTGCAGCAAATACTTACCTTCAAAATGCTTGGCTTTTCTTTGGATGATATCAAAGCCATGACTATATCCGTCCCGGACAGAGACACGCTGCAGAAATCACTTTCCATGCAGCTGTCTCTAGTTCGTATGCAAAAATCCCAGCTTGCCAGAATGGAGCAGGCACTTTTAGAGGCCAATGCCTTTTTAAACAATAACGAGCAGCTGGATATGCAGCACATGGTCAACCTGATTCATTTATCCAATGCCAACCACGCCTTGCAGGAGCAATATAAAACAACCAAAAACATTGACGCAAGAGTGCGTCTCCACAAAGAATGCTCTACCAATGCTATTGGTTGGTTTCCCTGGGTATTCTCCAAATGTGAACTGCAAGAAGAAGCCGTCGTATTGGAGCTTGGCTGTGGCAATGGTGCTCTTTGGAGTGATAATGCTTCCCGTATTCCAAACCGGGCTCAGATTACGCTGACAGATATATCTGAAGGACTTTTAGAAGAAACCCGTTTAAAACTAAACAAAGAACTGGAAAAAGCAGTCATAGACAAAGAGCTTTCTGTAGTCTTCTGCCCTTGTGACTGCCGCGCTATCCCCTTTGCAGATGCCCACTTTGACGTGGTTATTGCAGGCCACCTGCTTTTTTATATTGAAGACCGTGAACAGGTTTATAAGGAAATTTTGCGAGTCTTAAAACCGGGTGGACGATTTATCGCCTCCACCTATGGTCCAAAGCATATGCAGGAAATTACCACCCTTGTGCAGGAATTCCATCCTGCCATTACTTTGGCAGAAAAAGAGCTCTATGAAGTTTTTGGGTTGCAGAATGGAGCCGCAGAATTAGAAACATATTTTTCTAAAGTAGAGACACACTATTACGAGGATGCTCTTTTGGTTTCTGACCCTGAGCTTTTGTTAGAATATATCCTTTCCTGCCACGGCAACCAGAATGAATATTTACTGCCAAAATATCAGGACTTTAAGGATATGCTATCTAAAAAACTGGCTCGAAGACCATTGAACATCACGAAGGATGCCGGGCTGTTTGTGTGTACCAAGTAAAAATATAATTTTTTTCAAAAAACACTTGCAAGTGACGTAACGTCACCTTTTATGATATACTTTGAAAACACTATATCTTTGCAAATAATAATTAACAAAAGCATATGAAAGGATTTAGAACCATGAACATTATCGTAACAGGCGGTGCCGGCTTTATCGGTGCAAACTTTGTTTACTATCAGTTAGAAAAGCATCCGGAAGACAGAATAATTTGTCTGGATGCACTTACCTACGCAGGTAACCTTGAAACCTTAGAGGAGGCTATGAAGAATCCTAACTTCCGTTTTGTAAAGGGTGACATTGCCGACAGAGAATTCGTTTACAATTTGTTTGAAGAGGAGCACCCGGACATCGTCGTGAATTTTGCAGCAGAAAGTCACGTAGACCGCTCCATTGAAAATCCGGAAATTTTCTTAAAAACCAATATTATGGGAACTCAGGTGTTAATGGATGCATGTCGTAAATATGGCATTAAACGTTATCATCAGGTTTCTACCGATGAAGTTTACGGTGATCTTCCACTTGACCAGCCGGATTTATTTTTTACCGAGGAAACACCAATTCACACCTCCAGCCCATACTCTTCCAGTAAGGCAGGTGCAGACTTATTAGTTTTGGCGTATTACAGAACCTTTAAATTACCGGTATCCATTACCCGTTGCTCCAACAACTATGGCCCATATCACTTCCCTGAGAAGCTGATACCATTAATGATCAGTCGCGCACTTGCTGACGAACCATTACCGGTTTATGGCAAGGGTGAAAATGTTCGTGACTGGTTGTATGTAAAGGACCACTGCTCTGCGATTGACCTTGTTATGAGAAAAGGACGTGTTGGCGAAGTATACAATGTCGGCGGACACAATGAGCGCACTAATTTAGAAGTTGTAAAAACCATTCTGGCTCAGCTTGGCAAGCCTGAAAGTCTTATCACTTATGTAACCGACAGACCGGGGCATGATATGCGCTATGCTATCGACCCTACCAAGATTCACACAGAGCTTGGCTGGCTCCCGGAAACCAAATTTGATGATGGTATCAAGGCTACCATTGAATGGTATCTTGAGAATGAAGACTGGTGGAAAAACATCTTAAGCGGTGACTACCAGAACTACTTCCAGAAAATGTATGTAGAAAAAGGACGTGCTTAATATGAGAGTTTTAGTAACCGGTGTAAAAGGTCAGCTTGGCTTTGACGTGGTAAACGAATTAGAAAAGCGTGGACATGTGGCTATTGGTACCGACGTGGACAATATGGATATTACCGATGCAGCTCAGGTTCGTGAGGTTATTACAGCAAATCAGCCTGATGTTGTTATTCACTGTGCGGCTTATACTGCTGTGGATGCTGCTGAAGACAATGTGGAGCTGTGCAGACACATAAATGCAGATGGTACACGTCATATCGCTGAAGTCTGCAAGGAATTAGATTGTAAAATGATTTATATTTCCACAGATTACGTATTTAATGGTGAAGGTACCCACTTCTGGCAGCCGGATGACGAACGCAGCCCATTAAATGTATATGGTCAGACCAAGTACGAAGGAGAGCTCGCCGTAGAGTCTCTTTTAGACAAATACTACATCGTCCGCATTGCATGGGTATTTGGTATAAATGGAAAAAACTTTATCAAAACCATGTTAAATCTGGGCAAAACCCGTGACCACCTTACTGTTGTAAACGATCAGATCGGATCTCCTACCTACACCTATGACCTCGCAAATCTTTTAGTGGATATGGCAGAAACCGACAAATACGGCCGATATCACGCCACCAACGAAGGCATCTGCAGTTGGTATGACTTTGCCTGCGAAATCTTTAAACAGGCCGGCTACGACCACGTAACCGTCAGCCCCGTTTCCGCAAGTGAATACCCTGCTAAGGCCAAGCGCCCTTCCAACAGCCGTATGAATAAGGATAAGCTTACTGAGAACGGCTTTGATAAGCTTCCGACATGGCAGAACGCACTCGGAAGATATTTAAAAGAAATTGAGTATTAATGCCATTTACCCCCTCTTATGAGGGGGTAATGCTTATCTACAAATACTGCCGTACCTCTTCCTCCTTCATACCCAGACGTTTTGCAGCCTCCGCCATGGAGATAATACCATCCTTTAGCAAAGACATGCACAACTCGAGTCTGCCTTCGAGTCTGCCCTCGAGTCTGCCTTCAGCTTTGCCCTCGAGTCTACCCTCAGCCTTGCCTTCACGCTTGCCATTTGCAAAAATTGCTCTGGCCGGATTATCCAATACTACTCCTCCCATAATCTCACCTAACCTTTCTCTTATTCGTTCATATCCTGCTGTTACATGCTTTATGATATGCCTGCTCATTACTATAATGGTGTACACGGCATGTCCATCAATCCTGCCCTGCTCCATTGCCTCTTCCAGCCCGGCAAGTATATCCTCATACACCTTTATTAATCCTGCAAGCTTCCTCTCATCCTTATTATACTCGAAAAATCGCTTCTTGTAAACCAAAATATGGTATGGAATTAATAAATATAGATCTTTTTCAAAAATATCCTTGACAGAGTAGCGGTTCAGCTTCATAATACGGACTTTATGTATCGTAATTCCTTCTGAAGTCTTTATTCGTATTTTGTATTCATCCGGCATATCCCTGCTACTCTGCAGCTGCAGAACTGCTGCTTTTGGAAGCTCCACCTCTACTTCGTTACCTTCCACTTCACTGTGCTCCAGTGCTATGGGTAGCTCATACTCTGCCATGCGCTTGGGCATGCCGGGATCCTGCTTCGTCTGGCATTCAAAGTGATAACGCTCCTGTTCGTCCTCTCTTTTTACAGAGAAATGACCATCGGAGACCCGCTTTTCCAGTTCCTCGTTATTTTTCAGATAATGCTCCTCGTTGGAAAGCACCACCTTATCCTCCATGTCGTAATCCGTGCCGTGCATTTCATTTACCATGGGAATCATCTGCTGCCTGCAGTCAATTAACATCGTCGCAAAAACATTTGCATAAATTTGATCCATTACCTTGACACCTTTCTAAATATTTAGAAGGGAAAATAAAATGCCCCTCTATTACCTAATAGGCATTAGAAGCGCATTTTGTCACAAAAAATTTGTGAGTTTATGAAATTTTAAGAATTACAGGTCATTTT
>X409_Impala__coassemble_539_pt1 | contig 14603 bp, 11 predicted proteins | sample X409_Impala__metabat2_low_PE_015 | metagenome-assembled genome bin X409_Impala
AGTAGAATAGTCATTCCACCTTCCAACCAGCGTCAGGAAGGCAATGCTCGCAAAAACCGGCGTGGACAAAGGCACTACTATTTTAAAGAATACCGTAAGTTCCTTGGCGCCGTCCATATGAGCCGACTCGAATAATGACTCCGGCAAACCCTTAAAGAAGGTTCTGAAAATCAAGGTGTTCCATGCACCACCCGCCATGCCCGGCAGAATATAAACGAGAAAATTGTCGCTGATGCCGTAATATTTGGCAAACACAATGTATCTCGGAATCATTCCTGCACTGAACAACATGGTAATAAAGATAAAAGCGGTCAACGCCCCTTTAAAGCGGAAATTGCTTCTGGAAAGCGGGTATGCCATCATACCTGCTACCACACATGCTATCAGTGTGCCAATTCCTGCCTGTGCAATGGTCACTATGTATGCTCTGATCATTCTTTCACCATTAGAAAAAGCGGAACGATACGCCTCTAATGTAAAATCCTGAGGCACCAAACCAATACCACCCAAAGCCAGTGATTTTTCGCTGGTAAAGGATGCAGAAATTACCAGTATCAGCGGAATGATAAAGCAGGCACAAAATATTATAAAAAACAAATGTAATCCGACGGTAAAACCATCTATTTTTTTCTTTTTCTTCATCTAGAGCCTCCTAAAACAGTGAATTATCCGGAGATATTTTCTTGACAACCAAGTTCGCTATGACAACCAGCAACATACCTACTACTGACTGCAGTAAACCAACCGCGGCACCCATTGCATAGGTTCCGTTTACTAATGCGCGGTATACGTACGTGCTCAAAATATCTGTGGTTTCATACAAAAGAGGTACATTTCGCGGTATAATATAGAACAAGTCGAAGTTACCGCCAACCAGCTGCTCTACACCCAGAATAATATAAATACAAATCAGCGGAACCAAATGTGGAATGGAAATATAGCGCATCTTGTGCCAACGGGTAGCTCCGTCCATTTCCGCCGCCTCAAACAGGCTCGTATCAATACCCATCAACGAAGCAAAATACATCATGGAGCCCATACCGATACCTTTCCAAATATTTACCAGACTCAGTATAAGTGGCCACACTCCGGCGTTGATATAAACGTCTATCTTGTTCCCGCCAAGGCCCGTAATTACTTGATTCATAAAACCGTTGGTCGGGCTTAAAATTGCATAGGTAATGAAGCCTACAACAACGAAGGACATAAAGTTCGGGAATGTAACAACTGTCTGATATACTTTCAACGCCTTTCTGTTTCTAACCTCGAACAAAAGCAATGCCAGAATTACATTAGTAACCGGCCCTAAAAACATAAACCACAAACCATACAGAAATGTATTTCTGATAATCTCCAACATGGATGAGCTGGTGAAAATCCACTTAAAATTCTTAAGTCCTACAAATGCACTGCCCAGAATACCTTGACTGAATTTGTAATCACGAAACGGTATCGTAAGGGATACTGCAATTGGTATGTAACTAAACAATATGTATCCAATAATAGCAGGCATGCAGAGTAGCAAAAGTGACCAGCTGGCCCTATCCTTCCATATACTCTTTTTCTTCACTTTTATCGCTGTATTTTCGTCAACAACTTTCTTCTTCCTCATCTTGACCTCCTCTTTCACGTCGTCGTTATAAGTATTATAGTTTTTTATCGATGACGAAACAACTTATACAGAGGACATATCGGGTGACAGAGAGGACAAAAAGGAAGGAGGAACCCTGTGAAAGCTCCTCCTACGATAATTATACCATCTTTACTCTATTCCCACAGCAAGCTCCTGAACCTCTTCCACAGTCAGCGATGTCAGCTCCGCGATTTCCTCATAAGAAAACCGGCCTTTTTGCAGCATCCTTTCTGCTGTTTCCTTCGCCTTTTCCAGGGCTCCTTTCTGCATTCCCTCACTATTTGCCTCTTCCATCATTTCCCTAAGTGCCTGACACATATCTACCTTTTCCTCCTCATCTTCTTCAAACTCTATACCGGTTACACTGCTAACTACTCTGGCCGCACTTCTGTCCATATTTTTAAAGCGGTCGTCCTTTTGCACCATTTCATTTAATTTGGCCTTGTCCTTGGAATGCTTGATAAAAAGCATTACCTCTCGCAGGCTTGTCTGAAACTGGTCAATTTCTTCATCTGACATATGCTCCGGTGCAATCAGATTTAATTTATAATCTGATACCATTCGCCTGCAGTAGGCTTCTTGGCTAACTCCCCTGAGTCGCCTGCCTTTCTGGCTTCCCTATGAGAGCGAGCAGCCTCCTCCACCTGTGCTGCGTACTGTAGCGCATCATAGACCATATTCCTTACCGGCATAGCATAATGTACCTCACTTTGTGACTCAATACCCAGCAGAAGATAAACCACGTTTTCATCCTCCATTGCTCGCCTTTATAAATAAACTTATTGAAGGCGTCTGCAAAAACAGTATTCTCCTTCATGTAATCTTTTGTAGTGATGTCTTTTTGACCCATATGTTGACCTCCTCCTACAAGTGTATCGATATACTCAATCACATTTTATCACCCATAACAAATATATTCAAGTACCTATACACCCATTTTTATAATTACACTCTGTAGGAGGGAGGGTGTATCAAGGACAAAGCCTCTCGCTGTCAGTCCTTTGTACTCCTGCCTCCCTTATGCAATTACAAGTCTATTGTAGCAAGTTCTTTCATGGGATGTGGACATTATATCGTCCAAATTATAAATTTTTTATAAACTTTTGTAATTATAAGCAAAAAAAAGAAACATGATATGTCCTGTCTGTACGACAACGGCATATCATGCCTCCGTTTTATCACACCGTCTTATAACATATTGTAACGCACATGCCGCCTTCCTTGGCACGCTTGATAGTCAGTCCATATTCTTCGCCAAAGACCAGCTTTAGTCTCTGGTTGACATTACGCAGACCGATATGCTTACCGCTGCCGATTACGGCTTCCTCCAGTTGAGTCTGCAGCTTAAGAAGCTTCTCTTCAGAGACACCTTTGCCATTATCGATGACGTGAATATAATTTTTATCGCCATCCTTTTCCCCTTTAATCCAGATATCAGCCTGGCTGCGTTTGTGAGCCAGACCATGCTGGATGGCATTCTCAATCAGGGGCTGCAGGGTCAGCTTTACAATTTTTTCTTCTTCCAGCTCCTTTGGAATCTCCATATGCATACGAATACGTCCTCTGAACCGAAAATCTACCAGCCTTACATAGAGCTCCACATGCTCTAACTCCTCCTTTAGAGGTACCAGGTAATTTTCTCCGGACAGGCTGATGCGCATCAAAAGTCCCAGAGAATAAATTGCATCGGTAACCTGATTATTCCCTTTCATAAGAAGAGCTGCTGCATTGCCGATAGCCTCCAGCGTGTTATATAAGAAATGAGGATTGATCTGGGTCTGGAGCGCACAAATCTGAGCATTATGTAAGCTGATAATTCTTTCCTGAATCTGCTCGTTCAGGTTATCTTTTTCTTTCTTGGCGATTAGAATACTGCGCTGAATACGCTCGATTTCATTTACCTGCTCTTTTTTGTCCCATTCCGTCAGCATGGACACGTCATTCAGCACACGCATAGTATGCTGAATAGGCTTGTAAACCCAGATTGCCAAGAGACTTGCCAATATCAGGCACACACCTACTATCATGATAAGGATATTCCTTAAGAGTTGATTGGTGGCCTGGTTCTGCAGCTCAAACTGATGCATAGAGGTCAGATACAGATACCGAAAGGAATTCTGTTCAGATTTTAGTCCCGATATGATGTAGTTACGCCCTCCTACCGTAAGAACCTTGGAAAAACGGTCTTCCCAATCACTTCCTAATCCCAGTTCAAAATGTTCTTCTTCGTTTAAAAGTCGATATTCATCACTGTAAATCAAGTTTTCCATAGACTCATCGTATATGAGTAAGGTAGAAGAATAGTCCTTATTTCGATACTTGCCGCTGCCAATATAATCTCCCAGCCTTTCCACATCAATATTAACAATAACAGCGCCGGCATTACTATTTTTCCCCAGGCTGATAGGATTCAGAATAGACAAAAGATATGGATATTTGTTATTTTTCTTACGTGGTTGAAAAACTGCCTTATTAGGCATGTTTTCGAAATACATCATTAGACATTCCTTGTCTTGATACTCTGTGAAATCAAAAACCCCCTGTTCAGTTATAAAACTATTGGATTTATGCAGATAGACACAAATGGATTCCACGTAATCGCTGGCACTTCTGCTTGCATCCAATATACTGCTGAGCTTATCCAGATTCTCCTGATTGTCTGAATCATCCGGTTGCAAAGAACTTTTTACACTCAGATATCTCACCGCATCTGTTTCCGACAGGTTATATGCCAGATTCTTGGCAGAGAGAATAATGGCATTTACATTTTCATATACCTGCTCCAGAGAAGCCTCATTTCGCTTTATCATTTCCTCTTCCAGATTTTTACTCATCTGATTGTCGTACCAGATACTAAGTGCTGCCACCGGAAGCACCAGACAGATAAGTAACAACAAGAAATATTTGACCAGAATACTGTTGAAGCGATAATCTTTTAAATAGGCTAAGGCTTGTTTAATGGAAAAACGAACCTTATTTTTGATTTTCATTCGTACCCTCCTGTTTTCTCAGATACTCCCGCACGGTACAACCTGTGTACTTCTTGAATATCTGCTGAAAATACTTATCATCATGATACCCTACTGCCTGACCGATGTCACCCGGTAATATTTTCCTTTCATCCAGGAGACGCATAGCACCCTCCATGCGGACGCGCAGCACATATTCTGAAAAGGTCTCACCCATTTCACTACGGAACCGTCTGATAAAATGTCTGGGACTTAAGTGCACATAATCAGCCACATCCTTGTAGGTAAAATCCTCTCCCAAGTGATTGCTGATATAATTACAGGCCTTCTGAATACTGTCATCACCACTCTTTTTGGCTGTAGGCGCCAGGTTACGTGATACCAGCTCATCATTCAACTGGCTTAGCAAGGCTGACAGCGACTGTGTCATATCGGAGGTTTCTGAAATATCCAGACTCTTTAATTTGCCGGCAAACTCTTCTGCCAAGGTAACATCCTTCTGGCGCAGCTTGCTCTGCAAAAGCTCCAGCAGCCTTTTCACAATTACCTGCCTGATTTGTGGCGGTGCATTATGCATCATAGGCTTCAGATGGGCGTAAGCCAGCCATGTTTCCTCACCCTCGCCCAGTACTGCACCGGTGAGATTACGGGCAAGCGCCAGCACCTGGTCGTACTCCTCATCTCCAAAGCTGTGCAGCAGCTGTTCTTCATACTGTGTCCTGTCCAGTTCCTTTTTAATAGCGTCAAAAACCTCTCGCAGCTTATCATAATCAATGGGTTTTAGCAAGTATTCATATACTCCGCAATGCATTGCCTGCTTGGCATACTCAAACTCTTTATAGCCGCTGAGCAGCACTACCTTCATCCAGGGATACTTTTCCTTAATAATATTAGCCACCTGCAAGCCGGAAACCTGATACATGCATATATCTGTCAGGAGTACATCTGCCCTCTGCTCCTCCAAAAACCTCAGCACATCGCCGCCGTCCTCCAGCATGGCAATTACCTCAAAGCCCATTGCATTCCAGTCATTACGATAATATAGCCCAGCTCTGATTAATGCTTCATCATCTGCAATAATTATCCGATACATAATTACCTCCTCATTGACACTGTTAAGTATTCCCCGGCAAGTCAGTCATTATTAAAATAATTTTAACATATCTTTCGCCTGCGGCAAAGCCAAAACAAAAACTTGTCCTCTTTTTCTCCTCCATGTCCTCTTTATAAATAACAAGGCACCGGAGCTGTCTTCGACTCCGATGCCTGAAATGTACCCTATTCTCTATCCCAGTATGCCTGATTTGTGGTAATACCTCTGACCACAAAGGCAGGTAACCTCTGATAATGCTTTCCAAGAAAATAACCTATATATTTGGCGCCGCTTTGCAGTACAAGATGTACGATTTCCAGTGGCTTTCCTATGTCCATAGAATGTTTGCATGCACTTTTTACCATGCGTTTACCCTCAGATTCGGAGGAAATACCACCAAAAACCTCCGGGTGGTCTGCCTGGGAAACTCCCAGGTCAAAATTTCTGCGAAGCTGTTTTATAAAACCATATTCATGAGAATGAAGCACGCTTGCCTCTGCCGCATAATATACGTGATATCCTGATTGCAACGCTTTATGGGCAAAAATCATATCTTCGTTAAATATGGTATGTCTGATAAAGCCTCCCAGCTCCAGATAAACGTTCCGGTTGTAAGCCGCGCATACATCCGAACAGAAAAAGGCCTTTATCCCCATAGCTTCGATATCTGCCTTTGTCTTACACTTTGGCTCTGCCGGATAATTAAAGCTGCGGCTAAACTGCTCAAGAGGTCCTGCATCTGCCTTGGGCAGCTGTCTGGCATAGCTTACCGCCACCTTACTATCCTCTAAAGGCTTGATCAATGCCTCCAGCAAATGTGTATCTGCAGGCATGGCATCCTGTGTCATGCACACACAAATATCTGCCTGAGAATACTGCATGCCTTTATGTCTGGTACCGCCATGGTCAAATTCATTTTGAGATACATGGTGAACTTCCAACTGATGGTACCGCCCAAGCTGGGGATTTTCAAACATCAGGCGTTCAAAATACAGCTCCTCCGTATTCATAATGATAATTTTGCGAATTTCTACCGTTTGCCCTAAAAGCATCTGAAGCAATTCTACAAATTCCTTTCCCGGCTTATAGGTAGGAATCAATATATCGATAGTCATCTCTTTCTCCTCAAAAGACGCAAATCGCAGGTCCCCCACTCGATTGCAGTTTATTAGCGTCTGATATATGGATCAGTATTGGTATGAATCGTCTTGCTGATATCCTTTACGGTATCAGAAGCCTCATATGCCTCATCTTCAAAGAACCTCTTGTGGAAATCAGCTACTGCTGCTTCCAAATCCGTACAGATAACGCTGTCACCAATACCGCCAATGGTAGCACCTGCACGATATTCAGAGCTTGGGAAGCCGCCTTCATCAACCAGTGTATAGGAGGTTAAATCACTGAGAAGAGACAAAATCTCCTGTAAATCGATGGATGTATATACATTGCCAAAGACATTATTGGCCATCTTGGTGAGGCTTGCTACATCCATGCTCTTGGCTCTTTCTAACATACCGGACAACACCTCTCTCTGACGCTCGGTACGCTTAAAGTCGTCACCTGCAGTCTGACGAATACGGCAATATGCAGTAGCCTGCAGACCATCTAAGAGCTGATAGCCTGTATTCTTTACAGGGTTATAAGAAATTTTCAAATTCTCTGAAATACTAATCTGATAATTGTTGATGTGCTTTAATTCCTCGGAATCCACATCGATATACACACCGCCGACAGCATTAACAGCATCCATAACACCCTTGAAACCAACAGCAACAAAGTCTGTAATATTTAAATCCATGTTCATGTTCAGCATATTGAGAGCCTGCTTCGGCCCACCCTTTGCATATGCTGCGTTACATTTATTGTAGGTATCATTACCGAGATTCAAGTATGTATCACGGTAAACACTCATCAAACGGACTTCCTTGGTCTCATTGTTTACGGAAGCAATCATAATGGTATCGCTGCGGGTGCTCTTGGTCAATTCACCAACGGTAGAGTCCAGACCAAACAGCGCAATGGTGCGATACTTTTCTAAATTCTCATTCTCCTCTACACCTTCGTTCAGGGTAATGTCTTCCTCGGGTATTTCTACCTTCTGAATCCCTTGCTCCTCATCGGTAGCTCTGGTAACAAACCACAGCACACCTAACATCAGTGCGAGTACCAAAACCTCTACAACTAATATGACGATGTTGCGTGTTTTCTTTGCTTTTTTTCTTTGTGCTGTACTTCTCTGTCTACTGCTATTTGTGGTAGCCATTCCTTTCTCCTTCAATGCCTGTATTCGCTTAATAAGCGTTTTTGTTAATAAAACCTTTGATAAAGGTCAGCATAATAATCTTGATATCCAGACTTAAGGTCCAGTTCTCAATATAATAAATATCACAATCGATACGTTTACGGATAGAAGTATCTCCGCGATAACCGTTGACCTGTGCCCAACCGGTCATACCGGGACGCACCTGATGCTTAATCATATATCGTGGGATTTCTTCTTTAAACTTTTCAACAAACTGCGGTCTTTCCGGTCTCGGGCCAATCAGACTCATATCCCCCTTTAAAATATTAAACAGCTGGGGCAGTTCGTCCAAACTGGTCTTTCTCATAAACTTGCCGATACCGGTAACCCTTGGGTCATCCTTTACGGTCCAGCCCTTTTTCTCATCCGCCTCTGTCTGCAAACGCATAGAACGGAATTTATACATATAAAACGGTCTGTTGTGTAAACCTATTCTTTCCTGCTTAAATAGGATTGGTCCCTCAGAGGTCATCTTAATCAGCACTGCACATATCAGCATAACCGGTGAGAATATGATACACGCTGCTACACCCCCAATCAAATCCATGGAGCGCTTTAAAAACTTGTTCCACCCACTGGTAAGAGGCACGTTTCTGATGTTGATAACCGGCAGTCCATCCAAATCCTCTGTATATGGCTTGGTCGGAATAACGGCATTGTAATCAGGGATAAACTTGGTGTGTACGCCACTCTTTTCACAAAAAGAAACAATTTCCTCTAATCTGTCATAGTCATTCAGGGATAAGGTAATGGCAATTTCATCCAGATTGTTCTCCGGAAGCAGCCTGTACAGCTCGTCCACCTCACCGATAACCCCGATACCCTTGAAGGCCACATCCTGCCCCACATGGTCATCCAAAATACCCATAATGTGATAGCCCCATGCAGGATTTTGGGTAATGCGCTCAATATACTGCTCCGCAGCTCTGGAATAACCAACCAACAGCACATGCTTTAAGTTGTAACCCTTCTTGCGGAAATGCTTGAGTAAATCTCTTAAAATGACACGATATGCACTGGACAACGAAATATTAATCACATAAAAAATAGCAATCATGCTTCGGGAATAGTCTTCCTGATGCAAAATATACAGGGCTGCCAGATATCCGAATACTCCCACCGTATTGGCCTTTACCACGGTAAAAATCTCTATTCTGGTACGTGTAGTACGCTTTGGCGTATAAAGGTGAAATGCAGAATAAAGGGACAAATATCCCGGCACCAGTAAGAAAAGGGCTGCAAAATAGTCCTCTCTGGGCAACACACCACCGGTAACCTTGCCAAACTCAAATCTTACAATCCATGCCAACACATATGCAATGACAATGACCAAAGCGTCCATCATCAAATGAATTTTATTTAAGAGCTTTTGATTATCCTTAATCATACATCCAAATTTTCCTTTGTTTAATGCTCAATCCTGAACATATTTCTCCATAAAAGTAACTGTATCTGACAATAAGCCTTTAAATGCTTTTTGTTAAGATGCATCTTTTTGCTGCGATTCCCCGGTGCCTTGCACTGCAGGTGACCCTCGTATAAGCCTTTTAAATATACTCTTCCAAGACCCTTTGCGGCAAAAAACACTGCCTTTACCACCCGGCCTGCAAATAAGAACGGGGCATTTAACCACCACTGCACAGTCGGCATATTTTTCCATGCAAGATACACGCTGTTACGACTGGCTAAAGATACCTTAAACGCATTATGCTTAGAGCCGCTAAAGCCGCTTCCCACATGAAGCACCTTTGCTCGGGGCACATAAATATTGCGATAACCGTGAATACGAGCCCTGTAGCTTATATCAATATCCTCTAAATATGCGAAAAAGCTCTCATCAAAGAGACCGATTTCATCAAATACAGCCCTCCTGTAAATGCCGGCGCCACCACAGGCTGCAAAAACCTCCTGCATAATCTGATATTGCCTCATGGACTTGCCTTTTCCTCTGGCGAAGGCCCAACCTAAAGCACAATATTCATCTCCTGCATCATCTATAAGCTCCGGGGCGTGCATCTGAAGCATACAGGCACTGCCTGCAAAAACATACTTGTCCTGCTCCATGGCGGCCACCAGACCGTTCACAAAACCGGGAAGCACCTTGGTATCGTTGTTCAGCAATATCACATACTTGGTACGGCTGTGCTTAATACCCGCATTTACTGCCCCTGCAAAACCTGTATTATTTGGTAATAATATAGCATCTATTTCTTGATATTTGTCGTACTGTTCAAGCTGCCCTTGCCTAAGCTTCGTCAAAAAACCGACGGACTCATCTGTGGAACCATTATCCACCACCAACGCATGCACTCTGTCACTTAGCTGCGGCTGCAATGCCTCCAGGCAATCCTTTAAAAAGACATATCCGTTATAATTTGGTATAATAATCGTAACCATTCCTGCTACTCCATTTCAGGATTGTACAAAATAATCATGGCACGCTCATGTACATAGCTTGCCCACGCCATACACAATCTATCCTTCATCTCAGCAGACATTTTCTGCAATTCTTCCATAGTCTGCACACCTTGCATTTTTAAAAATTCTGAAAATATATCTTGTCTGAAAAGGGCGTTATCAAAATCTGCCGCGTAACACTGCTGCCATACACCGGCTCTGTGCAGGTGTCCGCCGCTGAAGCCCTTTAACAGGCCTCCATATAATAATTGCCCAGCTTCATCCCTGGCTCCTCCCACAATCCTTCCTGACTGATAAACGGGACCTGCCACCATGGCCACCTCAGGTCTGTCTCTGAAAATATCCGTAAATGTAACCTGATAAAAGCCCAAATGCTTGCTATGGCTTACTAAAGCCTCTATGCCACGCTCTCGCAAATCCTCTTCCACAGCCCGCTTGCCGGCCTCATAAGCATATAATTTACTCTGCGGATTTACTGCCGTGGAATCCATATGGCATCGCCAATGATATAATACTTTAGAAATGTTAAGAACTTGTGAATCATTATTAGTATTTTCAGAATATTCTGCAATTTTTCTTGCAGCACGTAGGAAGATATCAAGGTCCTGTGCTCCGTCAAATTCCGGTCGAAACCTCAATTCCTTCATTAGTCCTGCTTCTAAGACCGTGAAATGACAAATGTAATTATTGGACCACAAATAGTCCTGATCAAAGGTCGGTTTATGGTTTACATCATAAAAATGCTCCATTTCCCCATCGCCCTTGTCTTCGTCGGAATATATCATTTTTGCAACTTTCCCTGCATTTCGAGATATTTCTTCCATGCAGGCCTTATCTGCCCGACTTACACGATTCCTTATAGCCTCATACACACAAAACAATGCATCCGGTGTCAATACATCATCATGGTCTAACAAACCGATATACTGTCCTCCGGCCTCATCTAAAATCACATTTGTATTGGCAGAGATACCCTTATTTTCTGCAATTTTTATATATTTGACACGACTGTCATTTATTTCCTCTACTATAGCCAAGAGTCTGTCGTCAGGACTGGCATCTCCTAAAAGAAGCTCCCAGTGAGGATAACTCTGATCAAGCACAGACTGTATCATTTCTCGAAAATATTTCTCCGGCGTCTTATATACAGGCACCAAAATACTGAACAAAAGCTCACCGCCTTTGCTCAGTTCTTTTTGTCTGTCTAATTCTTCTTTTGAAGGGGCAATGTACTGATAGTCATCGTTTTCGGTTTTTATAAGTCGCTCCATGGCTGCCAGTACTGCCGCCTTCAAACCATTCTTTTTTAAATAATAATAGGTTTTCTTCCAATTGGAAGGGGTTAATAATTTCTTAATCATACCAGTGCCTTCACAGCCTCTGTCAGTGCCTCTACCTGTGCAGCTGCATCCTCTAAGGAGCTGCCCTTTACACCCATGTAGAACTTAATCTTTGGCTCTGTACCGGATGGGCGTGCACAACACCATGCGTCTTCCGGAAGTTCAAAATACAAAACATTGGAGGTCGGAAGACCTGTTTCAGACTCTGCACCTGTTTCAAAATCGCGCACCTTGCCTGTCTTGTAATCACGCAGTGCCAATACCTTCTTATCGCCAAAAGCCTTCGGAGGCTCCTTACGAAGTTTGTCCATAATAGCGGCAATCTGCTTGCTGCCATCGATACCCTTCAAGGTAATGGTGTACTGTGTTTCTTTATAGTATCCGTACTTTTCATACATTTCCAGCATCATATCCCACAGAGAAATGCCCCGGGTCTTGCACCATGCAGCCACCTCGCACAAACACATTACTGCAACGATAGCATCCTTGTCTCTCGCATGGGTGCCTGCCAGACAGCCATAGGACTCCTCTAATCCAAACACATAATTGTTGGAGCCGGACTGCTCGAAGAATTTAATCTGCTCACCGATATACTTAAATCCGGTCAATACTTCAATGAAATCTACTCCGTAAACCTTTGCAATCACCTTAGCCATATTGGTAGTAACGATAGTAGATACCAGTGCCGGTTTCTCAGGCATGGTGCCTGTAGCAGTTCTTTCGCGTAAAATATATTCGCATATCAACATACCGGACATATTACCTGTAAACGGAATATAATCGCCGGTCTTGATATCCTTAGCGTAAATGCCAAGTCTGTCTGCATCCGGATCCGTAGCCAGTACTACATCTGCGTCTACTTCCTTGGCAAGCTTTAAAGCCAATGTAAAGGCTTTCGGGTCCTCCGGATTTGGATATTCCAGAGTGGTAAAGTCAGGGTCAGGCATCTGCTGCTCTTTTACCACATGCACCTGTGTAAAACCCAACTCCTTCAGCACTCGGCAAACCGGTACATTACCGGTACCGTTAAACGGAGAATACACAATCTTCAAATCCTTACATGCAGCCGGGATTACCTCCGGATGAATAATCTGCTTCTTTAACTCTGCCATGTAAGCAGTATCTATTTCCTCGCCAATCACCTGATATAAGCCTGCTGCAATAGCCGCCTCCTTGTCCATGGTTTTTACAGTATAGTAATCGGTAATGGCATTTACCTCTGCAATAATTTCCTTGTCCTTTGGTGCAGTAATCTGGGCACCGTCCTCCCAATAAACCTTGTAACCATTGTACTCAGGCGGATTGTGACTTGCGGTAATCACCACGCCGGAAATACAGCCTAAAGTACGTAGGGCAAAGGATAATTCCGGAGTAGGTCTCAGGCTGTCAAATATGTAAGCCTTAATTCCGTTGGCTGCCATACAAAGTGCAGTTTCTAACGCGAATTCCGGTGAAAAACGTCTGGAATCATAGGCAATAGCAATGCCTCTGTCTGCACCACCCTGCTTTAAAATATAATTAGCCAGTCCCTGTGAAGCCTTTCTCACGGTGTAAATATTCATGCGGTTGGTACCTGCACCAATCACACCACGCAGCCCTCCTGTACCAAACTCTAAATCTCTGTAAAAACGGTCTTCGATTTCCGCATCATTGCCCTTTAAGGCCAAAAGTTCCTCTTTGGTTGCCTTGTCAAAATATGGATCTGTAGTCCAAAAATTGTATTGTTCCATGTAATTCATGTGTTGTAATTCCTCCAAATAACTATTTTTATACTCACACCATGCAGGGCAAACGACCCTGCCAAGCGCTTGCTATTGCCACTCTACCCCTGCACCTTCAGTGAAAAATCACTGCGGTCCAAGCTGAAATTCGGATTATAATAAGGGTCTCCTGCCTCTAAAACTTCTTTCCATTTGGTTCTAAACTGTTCTGACTCCCTGTTGTAACGCTCTGCCTTTTCTCCCTGATCATCCAATCCTCTGGAAACAGACTCATAATGGAAACACTCTGCAAAAGGCGTAAAGACATTTAGCAAGCCCTTCTCCCGCAGCTTCAGACAGAAATCCACATCATTCAAAGAAATGGCAAAGCCTTCATCCAGACCACCCACTTCTTCAAACAGACGCTTCTTGACCATAAGGCAGGCTCCTGTTACTGCACTGACATTCTGGGTATAACAAAGTCTGCCCATGTAGCCCAGATTAGCCTTTGGCTGCTTATAGTGACTGTGGCCTGCTGTACGATGAGCTCCAAGAGCCAGTACCACACCTGCATGCTGAATCGTCTTGTCCGGATAGTACAACTTGGCACCTACAGCGCCCACATCCTCACGTTGTGCATACATCAAAAGCTCCTCCAGCCAGTTTACGGTAATCACCTCTGTATCATTATTCAAAAGCAAAATATATTCCCCCGCAGCAAAGCTTACACCAAAATTATTGACTGCAGAGTAGTTAAAGCTTCCCTTGGTCTCGTAAACCACTACGCGGATTTTACCATCTTCACTGACAAAACCACCGTGCCTATTGCCTGCCGTCACATCCTGACCGGTCAACTCTTTATAATATGCCAGAATACTGTCCTCGGTGCTGCCGTTCTCCACCACAATAATCTCCCAATTATCATAAGTAGATTTCTCATAAATAGAGGTGATACAGCGCCTTAAATCCTCTGCATGGTCTTTATTGGCAATGACAATAGAAATCTTTGGACTGCCCTTAATTTCATAGCGGATTTTAAAAATTGTCTCAAAAGCCCTGGTAGAAGTAATTTTAAAATTCTCATAGCCGTGACTACGCAAGTGGTTCGCCACTGCTCCGCGTGCTGCATCGATGGCATAGGTCTTGGC
>X409_Impala__coassemble_552_pt1 | contig 14223 bp, 9 predicted proteins | sample X409_Impala__metabat2_low_PE_015 | metagenome-assembled genome bin X409_Impala
TTCATGGATACATCTTGGCAAGGATAGTTTGCCCTGCTACCAGACATATCTAAAGTAATCTCGTTTCCATCTACATATAATTTCCGAGTACCATTCCCCAAATCTATCACCATCTTGATGGTGTGCCATTCATTTAACGCCAAAGTCGCTGCATCAGCCCAATAGTCACGAGCACTAGAATATTGAAGCTTTGTACCACCGCTCAAAAGTATACATAATGGTGCAGGTGCCTTTGTACCCCCTCCCACGTCATACGCCAAAACTGGCATATATACACTTCCGGTAGCAGTCTCCGCTTTAAAACGATACTCCAGCTCAGCCTTTTTCGTTCCATCAAAACTATAAGACATGGCATAGTTTTTTGTACGTCCACTTGTATACATAAGCTTTAGCGTCTTATTATTATCAGTATCCGTTATGACCTGCATGGAAGCTTTATTTTCACTTGCAGCTGCACTACTGCTTGTATCTTCCACCCAGCCATTAGGAAGTGTACCTACTTCTGCCTCTTCAAAATTCAAAGACACTATCGCAACATCGTCATTAACATCTGCTGCTGATACTTTGTACACACTTCCATTATTGGTCAAACCTGCAAAAAGACCGCTTGCTACCATGCATACGCTTAATAGAACACTTAATATTCTTTGTTTTATCATCGTTCATTCAATCCTCTCTTTCTTTAATTTTTATGTGGAGCTTACATTACATATAATACCCTTAGAATAACACCATTCCCTCCTTCCCTTCCGCATACTCGGGTACCTATGTCTCCTAAAATTCATGTTAATAGGTTACACCCGTATATTCTATATCGTTTCTGACTATAAAAATTAAGTATGTCACTTTTTTAACTTGTTACCAGTTGCCTTTTGTCTAATTTTTATATAAAATGAGCATAATACATGTAGTAAATATGTCATCTTAACAAACAGCACAGGAGGTGCTCTATGTTCCAACTAATGATAGCTGACGACAATCCTTTCATTCTGAAAGAACTCTGCAACGACACTGACTGGGAAGATTTCGACCTTGATATTACCGGCACTTTTTCCAATGGCAAAGCGCTATTGGATGCCGCTCGTACCAATATGCCGGATGTTATTCTGACAGACATCTCCATGCCCATCATGGACGGCATCAGCCTGGCCGCTGCCATCAGGGATCTTTCTTCTGATGTAAAGATCATCTTTATCTCTAGCTATGCAGACTTCGAATATGCCCGGAAGGCTCTGTCTATGTCAATATCCGGATATATCCTAAAACCACTTGAACCGCAACAGCTCCAGAAAGTAATGAATAATGTGCTGAATGAACTTAGACGGGAAAACTTCCGAAGATTTGAAAGAGATAGGTCTCTTCATCAGATAGAAACACTTAGGAGCATAGCGCTTGAAAATTACATGGCTGAACTGTTATATCATTCTAAAGAGAATTCACTGGTGATGGCCCAGCTAAAAGAATTGCAGTTTATACTGTTTCCGGACTATGAACTACAGGTAGCTTCTGTTGCCCTAAACCGCGATGAGAGTAATGGCAGTTTAAAACAGATGGAGCATGCTTCTTATAACGATATCATGAATCAAATTCGCTCTATTTTATATAGCTATCCTTCTTCGGAATATCGTTTTATTCTGATACCTGTGGATATTGATAATATAGCAGTGCTTTTGACCCGCTCCGCGTCAGCACCGGATACGGCCAATCTATTAGCGCAGTTATATGTAGATATCGAAACAATGACAGGCCTTTCTACCACAATCGGTTATAGCAAGGCCGCCGATAGTTTTTCCCTTTTAATGGGTTTGTTTGTTCAGGCCAATGTTGCCAGAGACTCCATATCTTCGCCTTCAATAGTAGGATACGAAGATATACAGACAGAATCTCCTCGCAAAATTGCATCCAGCCCTTCTAAAGAACATGTCCGCAAGATGAAGGAATATATTGCAGAGCATTACAAAAAGCCAATCACCATGAAAGATGTTGCTAATGCTGTTTTCCTCTCATCCAGCTATGCCAACCATTGTTTTTACAGCGAATGTGGATGTAGTATCTTCGATTTTATTACACAGAGCAGGATTAATGAAGCAAAAAGATTGCTGTTAGAAAGTGACGAACAGATTACTATGATTTCAGAGCTTGTGGGCTATAACGGAAAAACCAATTTTTATCTGACTTTTAAGAAAAATGTAGGAATGTCTCCGGCTCAGTTTCGGAGAAGTAACAGAGAAGAGTGAATATTCCTCTGTCATACACTTTGGCGGCATCTGAATTTCAGATGCCGCCGATTTATTAACTGATTCTATAATCGCATATATTATCGACATTCTAAAATCTGCCTCGCAGTATATTCATCGGTAATAAGCACGTCAATTAAATTTGTGCGCAAAGCACCTTGAATCGCTCTAACCTTATTATTACCACATGCTACGGCAATAGTTTGCTTAGAATTTTTGATGTCATCTGCTGAAGCGCATAAAGTATTATCATATAACTTTACAAATTCACCCTTTTGTGTAAAAAAATGTGTTGCTATGTCACCAATAACCTGCGGGCTTTTTTCACTATAACCAAAAGTCTTACCAAAAATTTCAAGTACCTCAGTATTACCTATTCCTACAATTGCAATGTCAGCAGTGCTCCATAAGTTTCGGATCTTTATGTAGTATGAAAGCTTTTGAAGCAAAAAACAATCATCATTACTGTCTGCTAAATACGGAAACCATGCATATTTTACAGTTGCTCCGATTTTATCTGCCATACCACGAGCCAATTCATTGGATGAGAAATATAAATTTTCATTGTCAGTAGCACCAAAAAGCGGAAATACAGTGTTCCCATTTGTCTCTATTTCAGGAAGTATATTTATTAGTTCTTGAATAGTTCTTCCCCAAGACACACCAATTTTTAGATTCCCTTTTTTTAAAACAGGAATGATATATTCCACGGCTGCTTTAACTGTCATCAAACGACGTACACTTTCATTTTTACTGCTAACTCCGCAAACTATACAGTTTTTTATACCAAATCTTTGACAAATATTGTTTTCAAGCTCCTCACAATCTTTCTGCGGATTGTGAATTTTTATTTCAACTATATTTTGTTTTATTGCATCATTTAAAAGCTTAGATACCGTTTGTCTTGAAAGATTCATTAATTCTGCAATTTCCTGCTGAGTATACTTTTTTTCATAATAAAGGATAGCCGCTTCAGACATTAAGATCTTTTCATCACTTGCTTTCATTCTTCTGGTCGAGCAGACTTTGTCTCGACTCCTCACTTCCTTCCATCTAGCTTTTTTGGCTGCGAGGTTACATCCTGGCGCACACCTGCTTTTCCATTATTTTATCACTCTCACACCGCAAAGTCAATTTTAACATTTGTCATTTACAAATGTTAAAATTGGTGTTATAATGGTAAACGCACAATATAAAAGGAGGGTAACGAATATGTTAGTTACAATGAAAGAAATGCTTGCGGATGCAAAAAAAAATCATTATGCAATTCCGGCATTTGATGTAAGCAATTATGAAATGATGAAGGCGATTTTAGAAGCATGCGAAGAAGAAAAATCACCGGCAATTCTTATGACACTTGGAGTAGACACACAGGGACGAAATCTTCAACTGCTTTCATCCATGATAAGAGATGCTTCAAAATATTTTAACGTTCCGATTTGTCTGCATATGGATCATGCAACAGATATTGACTTTATTAAATTTGGATGTGATAACGGGTATAGTTCGGTAATGTATGATGGTTCTGTGCTTCCGTTTGATGAGAATGCAAGGAATACTGCAATTGTTACGGAATATGCTCATAAACTCGGAATTACGGTTGAAGCAGAGCTTGGACATGTGGGTAATGCAAGTGTTGGTAGTATCAACGAAACAGGAACGGATGATGATCCCGGTGAAAGTCTGACCGTTCCGGAAGAGGTTACCAGATTTGTAGAAATTACAGATGTTGATGCTCTCGCAGTAGCAATCGGCACATCACATGGTGTATATCAAAGGACTCCTGAACTCAGAATTGACAGACTAAGAGAAATCACTGCTGTTTGTGACAGACCGCTCGTGCTACATGGCGGAAGCGGCACTCCGGATGATCAGATGCAAAACGCAATTTATTACGGTATTACCAAAATAAACATTTATTCCGATGTCCTTTATGCTCTGAATCAGGGACTTAAGGGAACACTGAATCATATTACAAATCCTTCCACGTGGCCATTTCTGGTGTACGAAGATGCTATGAAGAGGATGAAAGATGTTGTTAAAGAAAAACTGAGAACATTCGGTAGTTCAAACAGAATATAGGAGGTAGGCTGATGAAAACAAAAGCAGTTCGCTTGTATGGCGAAAACGATTTAAGACTTGAAGAATTTGAATTGCCTCAGTTAAAAAACGGGGAACTACTTATTAAAATTATTTCTGACAGTGTTTGTATGTCTACATATAAAACTGCAAAGCAAGGAGCAAAACACTTGCGCGTGCCCGATAATGTTGCAGAAAATCCTATAATTATAGGTCACGAATTCTGTGCAGAAGTGGTTGAGGTTACACATAAATGGAAAGATAAATTTAAACCAGGAGATAAAGTTGTTATGCCACCTGTACTTTCATATCTCGGTGGCATGCAGACAGTTGGGTACTCTTTTGGTGAAATCGGTGGCGTTTCCACCTATTCCATCGTTTACGACCATATTATTGAAAACGACTATTTAATTAAGCTCGAAAGCGATTGCTATTTTAAAGGTTCCCTTATCGAACCTGCATCCTGTGTAATCAGAGGTTATAAAGCGAACTTACATTTGGACGAAAATTTGAACCCTTACTCTAATATTAAACCAGACGGCAAATTAGCGATACTTGCAGGTTGTGGTCCTATGGGACTTGTTGCAATAGATATTGCACTTCACGGGGATATAAAACCTTCCCTGTTGGTTGTAACAGACCTTAACACAGAAAGACTTGAACGGGCAAAGCAGATTTTTTCTCCAGAAAAAGCACAAAAAGATGGTATTAAGCTTATTTTTTGCAATTTCTTTGATAAAGACGAATTACTTACCTTCGCAGGCGGCGGTTACGACGATGTATTTGTTTATGCTCCCGCACCTGCCGTAGTGGAACTGGCAGATTCCATTTTAGGCTTCGATGGTTGCCTTAATTTCTTCGCAGGACCTCTGGATAAAAATTTCAGTGCAAACTTTAATTTTTATAATGTTCACTATGCCGGACATCACGTTGCTGGAACAAGTGGCAGCACCACCGAAGATATGCGTGATATCGTACGACTTATAAGTGAAAAGCGTATTGACCCTGCCGTAATGATTACTCATATAGGCGGCATTGACGCAGCTATCGATACCACCTTGCACTTACCCGAAATTGAAGGCGGCAAAAAACTTATATATACGCATATCAATTTACCTCTTACTGCAATTCAAGATTTTAATGTACTTGGAAGACAGGACATCCGTTTTAAAATTCTAGACGAGCTTGTAAAACAAAACAATGGCTTATGGTCTGTGGAGGCTGAAAACTATTTATTAAATAACTTTTAATATCAAAAGAGGTTGTCTTTCTCCTCTATCATATATATAGGCGGCATCTGAATTTTAGATGCCGTCTATATTAAATCTCTTACTATACAGAAACTCTTTGAACTCTTTTCGTGCCGAATTATCATATGCCTTTCTGAAAAATACATATACCTGTTGAATTTCATTAAAATCCGTCACCTTCAGTGGCACAATTGCATTCTGTGTATTATCAGTTAAGGCACGATTGGCGCCGATTGTAAGCCCCATTCCTGACTGCACATAATATTGCAACAACTGCCTGTCATTGCATTCTATACAAACATTAGGGGCAAAGTCGTACATTTTGCAAAGTTTTTCATATAATCTCCTCATGCCGTTTCCTTTAGAAGGCAAAATAAATGCCTCATCTTTTATTTGTGCAAAGCTCAGTTCCTGTCCTGCCAACCTATGATTGACACCTGCTTTAATACAAAGTATCTCAACACTGAGCAAAAAATTCTGCCAGCCTTCATATGCAAGAGCACTCTCGTCAATGACAAAATCATAATCCTCCAAGTTTGTGGCTGAATAATCGTTAGAAACTATAAATTTTATATTCGGATGTGTTTTCATGTATTCTATCACTAATTCAGCAATCCACTTTGGCCTTGCTTTTGCCAAAATCTTAATCTGCGTAATTTGTTTTTCCGGTTCTGAAAACTTATGTACTACCCCATCCAAACGTTCCAATATATCCTTCACCTCATAGGCTAAAGCTTTTCCGGCAGGATTAAGTACAATTCTGTTTGCAGTTCTGTCAAATAATTTCACTCCCAGCTCTTCCTCCAGCCTTTTAATGGATGCCGAAACACTGGACGCAGGAACCGAATACTTCTCGGCTGTTTTAGCCAGACTTTGATTTCCGACTGTATCATAAAAATATCTCAATTGTAATAAATTCATTATTGTTCACCTCTCAAATCATCTTAGCATAATATTTTGAATATGCCAAGCATATGTATTTTAATTCTTTAATATTTTATTAAATATGCTACAATAAACTTATACAACCAAATATAAGAGAGGAATTTATTATGAACGTATGTATAATTCAACCACCATACTCCATGGATGTTTCTCATTCCGACGAGTATTTTCAGTACAAATTAAATTTATTAGATGAATGTGATGAGAGCACAGATATCATTGTACTACCGGAGTACAGTGACGTACCATGTGCAGCTCTGACCTTGGAAGAGGTGCTTTTTTATCATCACAAATATATCGACAAGCTTTTGAATGCTTGTATTCAAACTGCTAAAAGATGTCACGCGCTTGTATTTGTGAATGCTCTGAGCAAAGAAGCCACAGGATACCGCAACACTACGTATGCCTTTAGCAGAGAAGGCACATTAGTTGGAAAATATTTTAAAAAGCATCTTCCGCCCCTTGAATTTGAGGTGTTAAAGCTGGACAGCGATTATACCATGGAGCCTTCCGAGCCATATATATTGGAAATCGAAGGACTTCGTTACGGCTTCCTTACCTGTTATGATTTCTACTTTTATGAGGCCTTTGCTAATATCGCCCGCAATAAAGTGGACATCATTATCGGTTGCTCCCTGCAACGCAGCGACAGTCATGATGCGATAGAGACTATGTGTAGATTTCTTGCCTACAATACAAATGCTTACGTAATACGTTCTTCTGTAAGCTTTGCAGAGGATTCACATATTTTTGGTGCCAGCATGATTGTGAATCCATATGGAAAAGTATTAACAAACATGCTCGGTAAATTTGGAAAAGCTTTTGCTACATTTGATCCAAAGGAAAAGTACCTTAAGCCTGCCGGCTTCGGCAATGCTGACGCTGCACATCACGAATATATTGAATATGGCCGTAAGCCTTGGCAGTACCGCAACGGCGGTTCAGCAATCGTCCCATTTGATGATGTGATTAATACTCTATTCCCCTATAAAACGCGGCCTTGTTCTTACAAAGCCGCGTTACTTTTTTATATCAAATTTTAAGCAAGGTTACAAAACCGTATTCCCCAAACTGCCGCTCTCCCTCACATACATCTCATTCATGCTCCTGCTTAAGCCCTCAATCTCCTCTCTGAGGCCTTGAGCTGATATTCTCACTGCCCCTTTGCCCCAGATAATCATCTGCACCAGGGCATCGGAGGTTGCTACGGAGACCTTGTATTGTCCTTCCATGCGAGCTGCCGTTCTGGCGATGTAGTTATCGGCAGTCTCCGCTTCTTTTGTATACACAATGTGGATGTTGTGGTATGGAATGACTGTTTCTGCGTGGTTTTTCACACGGTAGGCATCAAATACCAGTATTACGTGGCATTTCTTGTAGCCCTGATAATTACATAGAATATCTGCCAGACGATCTCTGGCTGCATCAATATTAATACCGGCCAGCTCCTTTAAGTCCTCCCATGCAAAAATAATATTATATCCGTCTACCAAAAGGTATTCCTCTGCATTTGCTTTAGGGGCAGGCTTACTTACAACACTTTGCCCCACATAAGGCATCGGTGTCTTTCTTTTATGACCTTCCCAGCCCTTTTTTGTGCGTTCATTACTGCCATAAGTACGTCGAAAGATTTCGTCAATTTCCTCTTGTGCAATAAAATCAGCCTCTACATTATCTGAGTGGCGCTTCGGTTGGAAGGCTTGTACAACTGTACCATATGCTCCATTTGATGTGCCGGCGACACTCACTCCACTCTCAATATGCATATAATCATACACCTGATCCCAAGGCACAACAAAGCCTGCTCCATGACCGCAGAACACACTGTCCGCGGTATGTTCCAAATCAGCCTCCGGCTCATAACCTATAGCCTCAATAACCTCCTCTGCATTATGACAAGGCTCGTATCCCTGCAAGGTGCAGAATAATCTGCCCAAGCCCCGACTGTAAGCAGCCACTTCCATCTGGTAGCCCTGCATAGTGGCAACCGGTACCACTCCGGTCAATGCTACCATATCTCCATAGGTTTCCGGTGTGTCAAAGCGTCCATACATACGCTGGATATCATTCATGGCCCGTCCGATATTTTCTGCAGGCAATTCCAGCCTGAAGCTATACACCGGCTCTAAAAGTTCGCTGGAGGCGTACATCAACCCATGGCGTACCGCACGATAAGTGGCCTGTCTGAAATCCCCGCCCTCGGTATGCTTCTGATGCGCCCTGCCTGCAATTAAGGTAATTTTGGTATCGGTCAATTCAGAGCCCGTCAGCACGCCTTTGTGAGTGCGCTCCTCCAAATGTGTCAATATAAGTCTCTGCCAATTTCTATTTAATATGTCCTCGCTGCATTTCGTGGCAAAGGTCATACCGCTGCCTGGTTCCCCCGGTTCCATCCACAGATGTACCTCTGCATAGTGTCTAAGCGGCTCAAAATGGCCCACACCCTCCACACCGGAAGCAATGCGCTCCTTATATACAATACTGCCGGTGCCAAAGCGCACATCCAATCCAAAACGCTCCCAGATTATCGTGCGAAGCACCTCTGTCTGTACCTCGCCCATCAGCTGAAGGTGTATTTCACTGCTTCCCTCCTGCCATACAATATGTAGTGTCGGGTCCTCTTCCTCCAACTCCTTAAGCTTTAAAAAGCTCTGGTATACATCGCACTCGGTTGGCAAAATCACCTGATAGTTTAACACCGGTTCTAAGGAAGGCTGTTCATCTGCCTGCTCTATGCCCAGGCCCTGTCCGGCATAGGTTCTGGTCAACCCGGTTACCGCACATACCTGCCCTGCATAGGCTTCATTTACCGGCTGGAAACCTGCGCCGGAGTAAATGCGGATTTGATTGACCTTTTCCTGCCACATACTTTCCTCTGATTCATTGCCTTTATAATGTGATGTACCGCTCAAAAGGTGCTTTACCTTTAAAGAACCTCCGGTAATTTTCATGTGTGTTAGACGATTACCCTGCTCGTCTCTGGATATTTTGAATACCTTTGCTCCGAAAGCATCTGCATAATCCGGATAAACTACGCATTCTGACATGCATGTCATAAACCCTTCTATACCTTGTCCTTTTAACGCAGAACCAAAGAAACACGGAAACACCTTTCCCTCCGCAATCAGCTTCTTCACCTGGGATGACTCCACACAGCCATGCTCCAGATAATATTCCAACACTTCCTCATCACAGACGGCAATATTTTCCATAAACTCCGGGTCACCAAAATTTACAATTCCCTCGCCCAGTTTTTCTTTTAGCTCCCCTAAAAGAGCCTCTTCTCTACCCTCTGCCAGATCCATTTTATTAATAAACAAAAAGGTAGGCACCTGATGTCTCTTTAAAAGCTTCCAAAGGGTATACGTATGCCCCTGCACACCGTCCGTACCGCTGATAACCAATATGGCATAGTCCAGCACCTGAAGGGCACGCTCCATTTCTGCCGAGAAATCTACGTGCCCCGGTGTGTCCAACAAAGTAATCTCCTGCTCCCCAAAGGTCAGCTGCGCCTGCTTGGAAAAAATAGTAATTCCTCTGGCACGCTCCTGACTGTTATTGTCCAAAAAAGTATCCCCATGATCCACTCTGCCAAGCTTCCTGATACTGCCACTCATGTAAAGCAGCCGCTCCGCAAGTGTGGTTTTGCCGGCATCTACATGGGCCAAAATTCCTATTACAATATTCTGCGCTGTCATAAATACATATCCTGCAAAGTTACAAGAGTCACCTTGCTCTCCTTTCCAAGCTCCTTCAAATGCTCCGTAAAGCCTCCCTTGGAAAAAATAAAATAATGGTACTTCTCACCCTTTCCGAAGGCTTGCGCATACTCTTTAAGCAGCTCGTACTCCTCTATGCCTATGGGCTCATTTTTGTACTTACAGGAACCAATTATGTAATCCTTCCCCTCAATAGGCGTACAAACGATGTCAATCTGTACCTGCCTTTTGCTTCTGTCATCGGTACCCCACCACTGACCAATCTCACGAATATCAATTGGCAGCTCCTTAGCATAATACAACAGGTAATCCCTGCACATCTTCTCAAAAACCAGCCCCATATAATCCGGAAAATGCTTTTTAATTCCTCTCTCATATATCTGCTCTACCCTGCCGGAGGAAATAGCAGAAACATTTTGCGGTACAAAACGATACCAGAAGCGGAAAAAGTTATCTGCAATCAGATAAATAGACTTTTTGCTTGTTTTCTCTGCAATGGGCGTCTCCCTTTTAATAATACCCAAATCCATCAACACCTTCAGATACTTGGTACAAGGTCCTGTCTCCACTCCGGTTTTCGTGGAGATTTCATTTAGCTTGGAGGCTCCCTCTGCAATAGCGGTAATAATAGAATTATAAACTGCCGGCTCTCTAAGCTCCTGTTTTAACAGATTACCGGGCTCCTCATACAAATAGCTGGAGGTATCAAAAATATTTTCCAGAATAGCTGCATCCAGATCCTCTCCTACGTCCAGCTTATTGATATAGTGCGGTATTCCGCCTGTAATACCATAAATTAACGCATTGTCCACAGCCTGCAAGCCAGAATTAAAAACTGCCGTTTCCTTATAATTCAAGGCCTCTATCTTAAACTGGGCTGTTCTCCTGCCATACAAGGGGCTCTCGTATCCCAGCACCTGATACTCCATAAAGCTCATAGAAGAACCACAAAGAATAAGATACAACTGACTATCCTTCCACACATGGTCAATCAGATGCTGCAGTCTGGACGATATAGAAGGCTCCGACTTAGCCAGATACGGATATTCATCAATAACAAAAACAATTCGCTCCTTACCGGCCAAGTACGAAATCCTGTCAAAAGCATCCTCAAAACTCTTATACTCTGCAGCTGACAAAGCACCTTCATTCTCACACTCACTAATCGCCTTGGACAAAGAGCGAAGATTCTCCTGAGGTGTGGTATCCAATGCCGAAAAATATATTTTCCTTTTATCCTGACAAAATTCATTAATCAGCGCCGTCTTACCTACCCTGCGCCTGCCATAAATAACTACACACTCAAAGCCACCGCCCCGGTAACGCTTCTCCATCTTTGCCAACTCACTACTTCTACAATAAAACATATACCCACCTCTCCTCGCGATAATATGCCTTTTCTCTTTTGTACATTATATGCTACTAATTTCAAAGTTAGTACATTTAAATTTCGTATATCACAAGTTACTATCTCGTAAGTTAGTATCTTACGAGTATAATAATTTATTTTTGTCTGTTTGTCAATAAAAACGTGAATTTTCTTTAAATTTCCTGCTTTTTATGCTCCACATTACTGCTGATACGGTGAACAGCACGGTAAAGCCGATTGCCAATCCCCAGCATATCCAGATTGGCCACGGAGTAACCACTTTTACCCTTGTGTCAGGTCCTACCCCGTTCATACCACTGGAATTTACCACGGCGTATAAATTTCTGTGTGCGGCTTCCTTCATAGCTGATACAATAACCGTATCATCTTCATACTTTTTAATCATGCTTAACTGCATCGGGAGCATGGCATCCATAATACTGCCTCCCGCCATGACAAAATCCACAGGATTTACATACACGTGCAGGGCATTGTCTGTAATAATTTTTCCCTCACAGCCCCACTCTTCTCTGAGAATACCCGTAATCAGGCCATAATGACCACCTGACCAAGTAGCACCAAAACGTGTGTAAGCTACCATCACGCCATTGGCATCTGCGTCCTCTACCGGTGCCTGAAAGGCCTTCAGATATATTTCGCGGGCAGCCTGCTCATTGACCCATACTCCCAGACCAATTCGCTCCGCTTCGCTGTCATTTAAAGCAAAATGCTTCATTAACACCTCAACACCCTTTTCCTTCATACCTGCAACCTCTGCCGCGCAGATTTCTCCGGACAAGTAACCATCCTCGGAATAATATTCAAAATTTCGTCCTCCGTAAGGAGTACGGTGAATATTATTACCTGTACCGTACAGAAAAGACACGCCCACCTGTAGACAATCGTTACCGATGCACTTGCCTACCTCGTACATTAAATCCCTGTTAAAGGTAGCCGCCATAACATCCTCAGAAGTAAATGCCGTGGCATCCAAATCCGTTTTTAATAAGGACGTGGTAAGTCCCTGAGGACCATTTTCATCACGGGTACCTGGTGCCTGCACTGACCCTGCCGGCATATTCCAGTGAAAACCATCTGCAATCATACTACACATCTCTGAAAAGGTCAGCTGATCTAAAAGTGTATTCCATGTCGGGTCATCATAGGAAAGTCCCCTCATCTCAATTAATTTACGACCATTATCCGCCCCCAGCACCGGCATATCAACTGTCTCGTAGTCAAGCGGGTCATACTGCAAATTTTGCAAATCCTCAATTAACCGCTCTGTCAAAGAAAGCTTTATGATTTCTGTAGGAAAAGTAGCACTCCAGTCACTTCGGGATAAATAGGTAATCTCACCAGGACTTCCCTTATACATATTCAGATCAGCACTGTCTAATTGATTGGTAACCACTGCTCCCGTATCAGAAATACTATAAGTGGTCGCATCAAACTCTGCCTCCAGCCAAGTGTATACCAGCTCCGGCTGACCGGCTCCATCCATACGTCCCTGTGTATTTTCAGGAGAATACCCCTTGAATGCCAGAATAGAATTTACGGCATCATGAGCATCTGTAGCTGCAGAAAAATAATAATTTCCCGCATCTAAAATATAGGTTCTTTCCCCATTGGTATCATAAGAAGCCAAATCCGCGCGGTCTACATAAATAGTCAAAGTTTCTGAAGCTCCCGGCTGCAATATTGCGGTCTTGCCAAAGCCACATAATACTACAGAAGCCTTTTCCACACCATGCTGCTTGTCATAATCAGTATATGGTGACTGTACATAAATCTGTACGGTCTCTTTTCCTGCAAAACTATTCCCTGTATTGGTCACCGTTACCTGTACGGCAAATCTATCTTTGTCAGGCTCATAATTTACAGTCATGTTGCTATAAGCAAAGTCTGTATAGCTCAAACCATAGCCAAAAGGATACGCAACGGTGCTGCCGTACCGATACTCTCCGGCATTTCCGGTTCCCATCACATAATCCTCATAACGAGTCTCATAATAGCGATACCCTACATAAATACCTTCCTGATAAATCATATAATAACTTGCCTTTTCAGGTATCACTTCTTCTGTAGCCCCTTCATACCGGGTCGCCACAGCATTCTTCATAGCCGGTGCAGAATAATTATCATATACATAGGTGTCCACCAGACTGCCGGAAGGATTTACCAAGCCAGATAAAATCTTGCAGACTGCCTCAGTGCCCTTAATCCCCACATCGCCAATCCACAGTACTGCATCTATGTCAAAGCCTTCATCCTGCATAAAATCCATTTGAAGTGGATTAGCCGAATTAATCAACATAACAATTTTGTCGACTTTACCTTCTTTTTTCATATTTGTAACCGCAGCAAGCATGTCTCGCTCATTGGTATCCAACTCCAGATAATTAGTGGTGGTAAAGTCTAAATCCACTCCCTCACCACCCACACGGGAAATCATAACAATGGCCGCATCTCCATAATTTTCAATAGAATTTTTAACCTCATCTGTATAACGATCCCAAGGCACCTCTGTCACCACCTGGCTGGCATGCGCAATGACGCCGCCTTCTTCTCTTCGATAAACACTGCCCGGCCCTTCTTCATAAAAATCCCACAAGGCTTAATTT
>X409_Impala__coassemble_570_pt1 | contig 13663 bp, 12 predicted proteins | sample X409_Impala__metabat2_low_PE_015 | metagenome-assembled genome bin X409_Impala
GGATACAGCGAATGAAATTGTCAGATTTGAGGCTGCAAGGGCCAAGGCTTTGGGCCAGCTAAAGGGGCTTTTTGAAAAGGCTCTTCGGGATATTGGAGAAGAGGAGGCAATGATTTTTGATGTACACCAGATGCTCTTAGAGGATTTGGATTATAATGAATCTATTACAGCAATGATTCAGGGCGAGTGTGTGAATGCCGAATATGCTGTGTACATTACAAGTGAAAAATTTGCGGCTATGTTTGCAAGCATGGATGATGAGTACATGAGAGCCCGTGCTGCAGATATTAAGGATATTTCTGAGCGTGTGATTTCCATTCTTAATGGTACCCAGGCCACACCGGAAGCTATGCCTGAGCCGGTCATTATTCTGGCTGAGGATTTAGCACCAAGTGAAACGGTTCAGTTTGACAAGGATAAATTGTTGGCATTGGTGACCAGAAAGGGAAGTGCGAATTCACATACAGCCATTTTGGCCAGAACCATGAATATTCCGTCTTTGGTTAATACGGATATTGATGTGGATATGAAGTATGATGGTGCTATGGCTATCGTAGACGGCTTTGCAGGGGTGATTTATGTGAATCCGGATGAGGAAACTATGGTCCGGATGCAGGAAAAGAAGGCAAAGGCAGATGAGCAGCGTGCACTTTTGCAGGAGTTAAAGGGCAAGGAAACTATTACCAAGGGTGGTCAGAGGATCCTTTTGTACTCCAATATCGGCAGTATACAGGATGTGGATGCGGTTTTAGAAAATGATGCGGAAGGTATCGGTTTGTTCCGTAGTGAATTTTTATATCTGGGTCGGGATACCTTCCCAACGGAGGAGGAGCAGTTTGAAGCTTATAAGACTGTGCTTTCGAAGATGGGAGACAAGAAAGTAGTTATTCGCACACTGGATATCGGTGCGGACAAGCAGGCTGAGTATTTCGGTATAGCAGAGGAGGAAAATCCTGCTTTGGGATTTAGAGCCATTCGTATATGTCTGACTCGTCCGGAGGTGTTTAAAACCCAATTACGTGCCTTATACAGGGCATCCGTATATGGACGACTGTCCGTTATGTTTCCTATGATTATTTCCCTTAAGGAAATCCTGCAGATTAAGGACATGATTGCAGAGGTAAAAGCAGAGCTTGATAAGGAAAATATCCCATATGGCAGTGTGGAACTTGGGATTATGATTGAAACACCGGCGGCCGCTATTACCAGTGATTTACTGGCACCTTATGTAGATTTTTTTAGTATAGGCACTAATGATCTGAGTCAGTACACACTGGCTATTGACAGACAGAATCAGTGTTTAGAGCGGTTTTTTGACTCCCATCATGAGGCTGTATTACGTCTGATTGAGATGACGGTTCGAAATGCACATAATCATGGCGCATGGTGTGGAATTTGTGGTGAATTAGGGGCAGATATGGAATTAACTGCCAGATTCTTAGAGATGGGTGTTGATGAGTTGTCTGTTTCACCGGGTTATACATTAGAGCTTCGTAAGCTTATTCGCGAATGTGAATAAAAATATATATTGAGAGAGGTATAAATATGGTATCATTTACTTATGTTATAAAAGATGAATTAGGTTTGCATGCAAGACCGGCAGGGGCACTTACAAAGGAAGTGTTAAAGTGGAAGAGTACGGTAACCATTGATAACGGCACCAAGAAAGCAGATGCAAGGCGTTTGATAGCCGTAATGGGCATGGGTGTGAAGATGGGGCACGAGATTACCGTGTCTGTAGAAGGTGAAGATGAAGAGGCTTGCATGGAAGCTATGCAGAAATTCTTTGAAGAAAATTTGTAAACACAATTGTATAAAAGCAAAAGTGGACTGTGTGGCTTATGCAGTCCATTTTTCATATATTTTACTTGATTTCAGGACGCATATGGAATAAAATAGATACATAATGGTTACAGGTAGGATTGGAGTATGGATTGTAAGGACTTCGAAAAATTAATTCCTAAATTTTTAAAAAAAGAATGTACACCAAAGGAAGCGGAAATACTTTTAGAGCATGTCAGGAAATGTCCTGATTGTAAAGAAGAGGTTACGATTCAGCTTTTGGTTGGGGAAGGGCTTAATCATCTGGAATCAGGAGAGAGCTTTGATTTGAATGCAGAGCTGGAAAAGCTTTTGGCAGGAGATATGTCCAAAAAGAAACGTAGGAGACTTTTATCTCAGGAGCAGTGGATATTTATTGTGGATATTATAGGCGGTGCTGTTATTCTTGGTGTGATAATAGCTTTGTTGGTCTGGAATATTCAGTAGTGCAGGGGTATTATGGAAAAGGTTGTATTAATTGACGGATTAAGTATTTTAAACAGGGCATTTTATGGAGTTCCTCTTCTCACAAACAGTGAGGGCTTTCATACCAATGCCATTTATGGTTTTTTAAATATTATGTTCAAAATATTAGAGGAGGAGCAGCCGGATTATCTGGCGGTTGCTTTTGATGTGCATGCACCTACCTTCAGGCATTTGATGTATGCAGATTATAAAGGGACCCGTAAGGGAATGCCGGAGGAGCGCAGAGAGCAGGTCAATGTGTTTAATTTTCTTTTACGTGACATGGATATCTCTATTTATGAGCAGGCAGGCTTGGAGGCTGACGATATTCTGGGCACATTGGCTAAGAAGGCTGAGACAGAGGGTAAGGCTGTCAGTCTGATTTCCGGTGACAGGGATTTGTTGCAGATTGCAACGGACAGGATCAAAATCCGCATACCTAAGACTCGCATGGGAAAGACAGAGATAGAAGATTACTATGCGGAGCAGGTTTTTGAGAAATATGGCGTGACTCCTGAAGGGTTTATTGATTTGAAGGCATTAATGGGGGATGCTTCAGATAATATTCCCGGTGTACCAAAGGTAGGGGAAAAGACTGCGGCAGGTTTGATGGCAGAGTATGGTTCTCTGGAAGGAATTTATGCCCATGTGGAGGAAATTTCCAAAAAGAGCATTAAGGAGTCGCTGATTGCCAACAAGCATCTGGCGGATTTGAGCAAGGAGCTTGCCACCATCAAAATCGATGGCGATGTAGTCATGGATTATGATAAGGCTAAGGTAGGTAATTATTTTACGGATGAGGCTTATGTGATCTGTAAGCGTCTGGAATTGCGTAATATCATAAAGCGTTTTGATGAGGCGGTTTCTGCTGCCAATACCACAAAGGTAACAGAGGATTTTCAGGTTATCTGGGATTTTGGTGCTGTAGAAGCAGTTTTTGACAGAGCGAAGAAAAGTACACTGACAGGGCTGTTTGTATTGCGTGAGTCAGAAGTGTACGCTGTGGCACTGTCCTTTGGCGAGGAAACCATTTGTATCCCTGTGGCAGGCTTTGTGACCACAGAGTACTTGGAGGTACAGATAAAGGAATTATCAGAGAGGACCGAAATTTGTGTATGCGGCATAAAGGACTATTATCCATGGCTTTCACAGGATAGTACGGACAAGTATACGGATTTGATAATAGGAGCTTATTTGTGTAATCCTTTAAAGAATGATTATGATGCAATCAGTATAGGTGCGGAGTATGGTGGGCTTACTATTACAACCTTGGAGGAAGTGGTTGGTAAAAAGAAGCTGCCAGAGGTGATAGAGGAAGAGTCTGAAAAGCTTTATGCTTATGCCTGCTATCAGGCTTACGTATGTAAGGCGGCCTATGAGCCGGTTTGGAAGCGTTTAAAAGAGCTCCGGATGGATGGGCTTATGAGAGAGATGGAGATGCCGTTGTCTCTGGTGCTTTATTCCATGGAGCAGCATGGTATCAAAACCAGAAAGGAAGAACTGGCAGCTTACGGCGAAATGCTGGCAGGACGCATTACAGAGCTGGAACAGTCTATCTGGGAAAAGGCGGGAGAACAGTTTAATATCAATTCCCCAAAGCAGTTGGGCGAAATTCTATTTGATAAGATGGGCTTAAAGGGAGGCAAAAAGACCAAGACCGGTTATTCTACAGCGGCGGATGTATTGGAAAAGCTGGCAGCAGATTATCCTATTGTAGCAGAAATACTGGAATACCGGGGACTTGCCAAGTTAAAGAGTACTTATGCTGATGGACTTAGTGCTTTTATCGGTGAGGATGGCAGGATTCATACCAAGTTTCAGCAGACCATTACCGCTACCGGTCGTTTGAGTTCTACGGAGCCGAATTTACAAAACATTCCTATGCGCACGGAGCTGGGGCGTCAGATTCGTAAGGTGTTTGTTCCGGAGGATGGCTATGTGCTGATGGATGCGGACTATTCCCAGATTGAGCTAAGAGTACTGGCCCATATGTCAGGGGATGAGGCTTTGATTGAGGCCTATGCTATGAGTGAGGATATTCACAGAATTACCGCTTCCAAGGTATTTCATGTGCCTTTCGATGAGGTAACCGATTTGCAGAGAAGAAACGCCAAGGCCGTGAATTTTGGTATTGTATATGGCATCAGTTCCTTTGGCCTTAGTCAGGATTTGTCTATTTCTACCAAGGAGGCAAAGGCATATATTGACCAGTATTTTGCCACTTATCCGGGGATAAAGGCATTTTTGGACAAGTTGGTAAGTGATGCCAAGGAGCAGGGGTATGTGGAGACCTTGTACGGCCGTAAGCGTCCGGTTCCGGAGCTTAAAAGCTCCAATTTTATGCAGAGAAGCTTTGGGGAACGTATTGCTATGAACAGTCCCATACAGGGTACAGCGGCGGATATTATGAAGCTTGCCATGATTAAAGTATATCAAGGATTAAAAGATGCCGGTCTGAAGTCTAGATTGATTTTACAGGTGCACGACGAGCTTGTTATTGAAACGTTGGAAACTGAAGTGGAAAAGGTGCGGGATATTCTTTATCATAGCATGAAGGAAGCTGCAAAGCTTAAGGTAGAGCTGGAGGTGGATTTGCACACCGGACATACCTGGTATGATGCTAAGTAAGGTGTATTTTATGAAAATAATAGGAATCACAGGCGGTGTGGGCAGTGGCAAGTCAGCTCTCCTTGCCGCCATACAAGAGGAATTTCACTGCAGGGTTCTTTTGGCAGACGAAATAGCGCATTATTTAAAGGAGCCGGGGCAGAGCTGTTATGAGCCGCTTATAAAGCTTTTAGGGCAGCAAATTCTGGATGAAAAAGGCTTTATTGACAAAAAGAAGATGGCAGATGCTATTTTTGGTGACAGCAGGCTTTTAGAGGAAGTGAATCAGCTTGTACATCCGGCGGTAAAGCAGCATATCCTACAGTGTATTGAGGAGGAACGCCGAAAAGGTCTGACAGACTTTGTATTTGTAGAGGCTGCGCTTTTTATAGAAGCAGGATATAGAGATATGGTGGATGCACTATGGTATATTTATGCCGGAGTGGAGGCACGTATCAGGCGCCTTAAGGAAGGGCGTGGCTATACCTTAGACAAAATTTACAGTATTATGGATAAACAATTAGAGGAGGAAGCATTTCGCGGCGCGGCAGATGTGGTGATTGACAATAGCAGCAGTTTGGAGGATGCTATGATGCAGGTGCGAGCGGAACTTACAAAAGCATGAGATTATGTAGTATTGCCAGCGGCAGCAGCGGCAATTGTATATATGTAGGCAGTAAGGAGACACATGTACTGGTAGATGTGGGTATCAGCTGCAAGCGTATTGAGGAGGGGCTGAGGAAGGCTGAGCTTACAGGGCATGATTTGGCAGGGATATTTATTACCCACGAGCATAGTGACCATATTCAGGGCCTGGGTGTACTTGCCAGAAAGTTTGGTATACCAATGTATGCTACAAAGGGAACCATTGATGGCATTATACACAGTTCCAAAAGCCTGGGAGTATATGACACGGGGCTTTTCAGAGAGGTGATACCGGATGAGGATATTCAGCTGGGTGATATGACCATTCATCCGTTCTTGATTCCGCATGATGCTAACGAGCCTTGTGGATATCGTTTTGAAAGTGAGGGAAGCAAGGCGGCTGTAGCTACGGATATGGGAACCTTCAGCCCTTACATTGTAGAGAATTTACAGGGCGTAAATGCGATTTTGCTGGAGGCTAATCATGATGTACGTATGTTACAGGCAGGTCCTTATACCTATGCCTTGAAGCAGCGTATTTTAAGTGACAGAGGGCATCTGTCCAATGATAACAGTGGCCTTCTTTTAAATAAAATTCTGCATGATGATTTAAAGCATATTTTGCTTGGCCATTTAAGCCGCGAGAATAATATGCCGGAGCTTGCCTTTGAAACGGTAAAGCTGGAAATCAATGCAGCAGATTCCCCGTACAGGGCAGAAGAGTTTCATTTATGTGTTGCCAGCAGAAGTGAAGTGGGAGAAGTGCTTGATTTTTGATTTGGTTTGGTATATGATATATGAAAATTGAAAGGAAGATTTTACAATGAAGAAAGCAATTATTACAGTAGTTGGCAAGGATACCGTGGGTATTATTGCAAGAGTTTGTACATATTTAGCAGAGGAGAAAATTAACATTTTGGATATCTCCCAGACGATTGTACAGGGATATTTTAATATGATGATGGTAGTGGATATTTCCGGTGCTGTAAAGGCCTTTGGTCAGGTGGTTACAGAGTTAGATGAGCTGGGCCAGGATATCGGTGTTGTGATAAAGTGTCAGAAGGAAGAAATTTTTGACAGTATGCACAGAATATAATGTCTGTAGGCATGATGAAAACCAGACTTTATTTGGAGAGGGAAAGACATGATTAATATCAGAGAAGTAACAGAAACCAATGACATGATAGAGAAGGAGATGCTGGATGTCCGTACGATTACCATGGGTATCAGCCTTTTGGATTGCATTGATTCTGATTTAAAGCTCTTAAATGAGAAGATTTACCATAAGATTTACCAGTCTGCAAAGGACTTGGTGGCAGTAGGTGAGGAAATTTCCAGAGAATACGGTATTCCTATTGTAAATAAGCGTATCAGTGTTACTCCTATTGCTTTGATAGGTGGAGCGGCCTGCAAGACCACTGAGGATTTTGTAAGCATTGCAAAGACTTTGGATAAGGTGGCTAAGGAGGTTGGCGTTAACTTTATTGGTGGATATTCCGCACTTGTTTCCAAGGGCATGACACCGGCAGAAGAAATGCTAATTCGTTCTATACCACAGGCTCTGGCATGCACAGAGCGCGTATGCAGCTCCGTAAATGTGGGTTCTACCAAGACCGGCATTAATATGGATGCGGTCAAGTTGATGGGTGAGATAATAAAGGAAGCTGCTGAGTACACCAAGGAAAAGGATTCACTTGGTTGCGCCAAGCTGGTGGTATTTTGTAATGCACCGGATGACAATCCGTTTATGGCAGGTGCTTTTCATGGGGTGACGGAGGCAGACCGAATTATTAATGTTGGTGTTTCCGGTCCCGGTGTAGTAAAGACAGCCCTGCAAAAGGTACGTGGTGAAAGCTTTGAGGTATTGTGTGAAACTATTAAGAAAACGGCTTTTAAGGTGACTCGAGTAGGTCAATTGGTAGCAAAGGAAGCCAGCGAGAAGTTGGGAGTACCATTTGGTATTGTAGACCTGTCTTTGGCTCCGACACCGGCAGTAGGCGATTCTGTGGCGGATATTTTGTGTGAAATCGGTTTAGAATATGCAGGTGCACCGGGTACTACTGCAGCACTTGCACTTTTAAATGACCAGGTAAAGAAGGGCGGTGTTATGGCTTCTTCTTACGTAGGTGGCTTAAGCGGTGCCTTTATTCCTGTCAGTGAGGATCAGGGCATGATAGATGCCGTTACCGTTGGGGCATTAAGTCTTGAGAAGCTGGAAGCCATGACCTGTGTCTGCAGTGTAGGTCTGGATATGATAGCCATTCCGGGTGACACGAAGGCAACGACGATTTCAGGTATTATTGCTGATGAGATGGCTATCGGTATGATTAATCAAAAGACCACTGCCGTACGTCTGATTCCTGTTATCGGAAAAGGAGTAGGGGAAACGGTTGAATTTGGCGGGCTTCTTGGCTATGCTCCGATTATGCCTGTGAATGGCTTCTCTTGTGATGCCTTTGTAAATCGTGGCGGCAGAATTCCGGCACCAATTCATAGTTTTAAGAATTAATTCGAGGTTTTATGAATAAAAAGAAAAAAGAACTGTCCACAACCCAGGTAATTATGCTGGGTTTTCTGGCTGTTATTCTGATAGGGGCATTATTGCTGATGCTTCCGATTTGCTCTGGTGAAGGGACATTTACCTCCTTTTTAACCTGTTTGTTTACTGCCACTACGTCTGTATGTGTAACAGGCTTAGTAGTGGTGGATACCTATGCCCATTGGAGTACTGTGGGGCATATAGTAATATTGCTGTTAATACAGTGCGGAGGCTTGGGAGTGGTAACTTTAAGTACATACATCCTGACCTTGCTTGGTCAGAAGATTGGCTTAAAGCAAAGACTTCTTTTAGAAGATGCACTAAATTTGGATACCATGTCCGGACTGGTTCGCTTTATTAAAAAAGTTTTAGTGGGGACATTTCTGGTGGAAGGTGTTGGTGCGCTGATGTATATGCTTGTGTTTGTACCGGAGATGGGACCAAGGGGTATTTGGGTATCCGTGTTTAATTCCGTGTCTGCTTTTTGTAATGCGGGTATTGATATTATTGGTCCGGCTTCATTGGCGCCATACGTAGCAAATCCTATTATAAATATTACGACTATGCTGTTGATTATCATAGGTGGTATCGGTTTTGTGGTCTGGTGGGATGTTTTGGATGTGATGAAGCGATACAAAAAGGGGACTATTCATCGAAGGCATATTTGGGGCAAATTGCGACTGCATAGTAAAATTGTGCTTTCTGCTACAGCGGGGCTTTTGTTAGCAGGCTTCTTGATGGTATTGATTTTGGAGTGGAGGAATCCTGAAACTCTGGGACCTCTAAGTATTCCGGTTAAGCTGCAGGCAGCCTTGTTTCAGTCTGTGACACTTAGAACGGCAGGGTTTTTCACTATTTCCCAGAAGGGACTATATAATAGTACCGCATTTCTAAGTATGATTTTAATGTTTATCGGTGGTTCCCCGGTGGGTACGGCGGGTGGTATCAAAACTACTACGGCAGCAGTGCTGTTTGTTGCTACCTGGTCTACTATAAAGGGCATGGATTATACCGGAGTGTTTAAACGCAAGATTAATCCGGCTACGGTACGTAAAGCATTATCGGTTACCATGATCAGTTTGTCAGCCGCTTTGTTGGCATTGATATGTATACTGACCTTCTGTGAAGGGGATTTTATGGATTTAAGCTTTGAGGTATTTAGTGCCATTGGAACAGTGGGATTGAGCAGAAGTGTTACCTCAACATTAAATACTATAGGTCAGATTATTATTATAGTATGTATGTATTTGGGACGTACGGGACCGATTTCCTTGGTGATTGCGCTTAATCATATCAAAGGAAGACAATCAGGGAAGATAGAATATCCAGAAGAAAGTATTACCGTAGGTTAAAGGAGGAGACATGAGTAAAAATAATTCTTATGCAGTAATTGGTATGGGGCGTTTCGGAACTGCTGTAGCTATGGAGCTTGCAAACAGCGGTGCAGACGTTCTGGCTGTTGATATAAATGAGGAGCGGGTTCGTGCTATTTCAGAGCATGTGACTTGTGCCGTGAAGGCAGATATATCAGATGCAGAGACTGTAACCAGTCTGGGATTGGGCAATATGGATGCTGTGGTAGTAGCCATGACGCGTAGTATGGACGCCTCCATTCTGGCAACCATTTCCGCAAAGGAAAGCGGTGCCAAATATGTCATTGCAAAGGCGCAAAATGAAATGCATGCAAAGATTCTCACAAAGGTTGGAGCAGATAAGGTAATTGTACCGGAGAAGGAAAGTGGAAGGCGTATTGCCAAAAACCTGATTAACGGCAATTTTCTTGATTTCTTCGAACTGTCTGACCGTATCAGTATGGTGGAAATTCCGGTTCAGGAGGAATGGCTTGGTTCTAATTTGAGAGAATTGGATTTTCGTCGTAAGTACAGCGTGAATGTGATTGCTTACGAAGCAAGCGGGAAGGATTTGATTGTAAATATTCCTCCTGATATGCCTCTTGATAAGGGAACCATCTGGATTACCGGTATGGTAGAGGATGTATCCAGGGTGATGAAAAAGTCGTAGAAAAGAATATTTTTTGACAAAATTAGTGGACTTTTTACTTTTTAAGTGGTATAATGGTACTAACAAAAAGAAAGGAGGTCACTGTGATGGTAAACGTAGACTTATTAAATGCAATAAGTGATATGCTGGACGCCAAGTTTGAAGTCTTTGAGCGAAAGATGGATGCGAAAATTGACGCTAAGCTTGCACCTATCCATGAAAAGTTGGATCGTTTGGAAGCACGCATGGATCGTTTGGAAGTACGCATGGATGGCTTAGAAGCACGCATGGATGGCTTAGAAGCACGCATGGATCGCTTAGAAGCACGTATGGATGACTTAGAAGCACGCATGGATCGCTTAGAAGCACGCATGGATGGCTTAGAAGCACGTATGGATGGCTTAGAAGCACGTATGGATGGCTTAGAAGCACGTATGGATGGTCTGGAGACACGTATGGATCGCTTAGAGACCGAGATGCATGCAGTGAAGAAACGTCTGGATTGTGTGGAAGAACGGGGAGGCAAATTAGCAGGGTTGATAGAGCTTGTCGTTATTCCTCGCATAAAAGAGATGGAAGCGGTTTACCTCAGCACATTTAAGAGATATCAGGAATACTTAGAGCGTATGCAGACAGTATTTGATGATGTGGAGATACTAAAGATAACGGTGCATGAGCATAGCGAAAGATTGAAACTTATTTCGTAGAAGTGCACGATTCATATACATAAGATAAAGGGCCATTCTGTTAATCTGATTAGCAGAATGGCTTTTTAAACTACCGGTCACGGTACTAATAACCGTTCAAAGTATAACTATCTGTTTCTGCATTTCATGAGCCGTTTTTATACCGGACTTTTGCTGTAACACACTGTCATAAATATGTGCTGCCTTGATATCCAGATTGAGGAGCCGATGTGCTTCGGGTGAAAGCAGGGCTTCGCAGTCTGCAAGCTTGGAGAGCAGCGGAAGGTCTGCCTTTTTTTTGATTTCTGTCAAAAGTGGAGCAGATGCTTTGCGAAAGCCTAAAATTCTGGCATACGGTACAGGCTTGTGCACGTCCCGGGTATCTGTCTTAATATCCAGTAAAATGTGCATTAGGGTACGGCATACCCTTGCAAAGGTAGTGTCCTTGGTCCAAAGCAGGTTGGCAAACTGAGTGAAATTTGTAAATGCCGGCAGGTGCTTTGAAACTTTGTTGGCGAAGTCAGGAGTTACTTCCCAAAAGTCTGTCAAGGTCTCCACAGAATGACTTAATAATTTATAGTGCAGCAAATTGCTGAAGTCATCCGGGAAAATCAGCCGGTTCTTGGTACAACCTTCTTTTAATGCCATGGCAGCAAAATCAGGCACCATTCCGGATAAGTCAGGAAAGGTGTCAGAAGCTTCCAGATATTCTCTGATTGCTGTAGCAGAAGAAAATGCAATATCGGCCGCTTCTGCTTCAGAAGTAATGCAGGCGTTTTCAGAACAGGTGTCCAAATATGCCTGACCCAGCCTTTTTACGGTTACAGGCTGTATAGGGCTGTCCAAACGATATAATGCTTTTAAATATTCCAGCGCTAACATATTATTTGACATGCCATCTAATCCGGATAAATCCAGTTCCGGATATGCCTGCTGCAGTGCATAGGTACGTGCTGCCGGGGGAGTCAGTCCCTGCTTTAAGGCTGCCTGATACGCCCGGTGGTAAGCGGAAGTGTCACAGCCGGTTCGTGGTGGTTTGGTAAATGCTGTTTGGGTTGGGGTTATGCTCGGTATTGGGGAGTTCTGTTCAGAATTTAATACTTGGGCGATTTCCTTAAGTTTATCCAATGCACCCTCTTCGGTTCCAAAGCTGATTGTATCCACACAACCTAACTGATGCAGCAAGGATACTGCACCAAAGCCAAAGCCTTCACCACTGGATAAGGTATAAGGAACAGGTAACTCCAGTACCAGGTCACTGCCGGCCTCTAAGGCCATACGGGTACGGGTGTGTTTGTCCAGAATAGCCGGAAGCCCCCGTTGCACAAAATCTCCGCTTAGTATAGTGATAATATAATCTGCACCTGCAATGGCTTTGGTTTGGGTAATATGATATTGGTGTCCGAGGTGCAGAGGATTGTACTCTGCAATAATACCGCAAATTTGCATGATGGCCTCCTTTGGGGTTGGGTGTGGGTGAAATTATTCACAGTCTCTCACTCACATGCGCAATCGTCGCCCTTAATGGGCTTCAGTCTTGCTCCTGACGGAGCTAAGATTGCTTATGTGTGTGAGATTCCTGCTTCGCAGGCTTGATATAGATTTGCAGCCAGATGCTTACATGCAAGCATGACGCATCTGTCAGCAATCCATATCAGCTGTGAATAGTAATCTTGTATTTCAAAATATACAATTTTACGAAAATAAGCACTTGTGATTAAAATCTGTATTTAGTATAATATATTTATAAAGTTTGGACAAGATATGTCTAAGCAAATTTTTACATATGGCTGGTGTGACCAGACCTGGAAGGAGTAAAGTATGTCTTATATTGATTCCATTAAGGAAAGAGCAAAACAGAACAAGAAAACAATTTGTTTGCCGGAAACAGAGGACAAGAGAACTCTCTTGGCAGCAGCAAAGGTATTAGAGGAAGGCATTGCTGATTTAGTTTTAATTGGCAGCGAGGAAAAAGTCAAAGACAGCGCTGACTGGTTAAACATTGATTTATCAGGTGCTGCTATTGTAGATCCTGCTACATCACCTAAGTTAGATGCATATGTTGAGTTGTTATACGAGACCAGAAAAGCAAAGGGCATGACCATGGAGAAGGCCAGAGAGTTATTATTAAACGACAATTTATTCTTTGGTGTTATGATGGTTAAGGCAGGGGATGCTGACGGTATGGTTGCAGGTGCATGTCATTCTACAGCTAACGTTCTTCGCCCATCTTTACAGATTTTAAAGACTGCTCCCGGTACTAAGTTAGTATCTGCATTCTTCATTATGGCTGTTCCGAATTGTGATGCAGGAGAGAACGGTACCTTTATTTTTGCTGACAGTGGTTTAAATCAGGATCCAAATGCAGAGGAACTTGCAGCAATCGCAGATTCCAGTGCAAAGAGCTTTAAGGCATTGGTTGGTGACGAACCAAGAGTTGCTATGCTTTCTCATTCTACCAAGGGTTCTGCAAAGCATGCTTTGGTTGATAAGGTTGTGGAAGCGACCAGAATTGCAAAGGAAACCTATCCGGATCTTAAGGTGGATGGCGAATTGCAATTAGATGCAGCTTTAGTTGATTCTGTAGCAAGCTCTAAGGCTCCGGACAGTGAAGTGGCAGGTAAGGCTAACGTGCTTATTTTCCCTAACTTAGACGCAGGTAATATCGGATACAAGTTAGTTCAGAGACTTGCAAAGGCAGAAGCTTACGGACCGATTCTTCAGGGTATTGCAAAGCCGGTGAATGACTTGAGCCGTGGATGCAATTGGGAAGATATCGTTGGTGTAGTAGCTATTACAGCCGTACAGGATCAGTTAGCTGATTAATTTGTGTAATAAGACATATATTTATATAGAAAGGAATTAAAAATATGAATATTTTAGTTATTAATTGTGGAAG
>X409_Impala__coassemble_571_pt1 | contig 13632 bp, 18 predicted proteins | sample X409_Impala__metabat2_low_PE_015 | metagenome-assembled genome bin X409_Impala
TCTATACTATATGTATTTTTTTCTATTTTATTCCAAACTATTAAAATTTTTTATTGCGCTCTCATATAGGTTATTTCCTATAGAATCTATCACTACAATTACAGGCAAATTCTCAACTTCCAATTTTCTGATAGCTTCTGTTCCCAAATCCTCATAGGCAACAATTTCTGAAGATTTGATTGCTTTTGACAACAACGCACCTGCTCCACCAATTGCTGCAAAATAAATAGATTCATTTTTTACAATTGCATCTATGACAGCTCCAGAGCGTTTACCTTTTCCAATCATACCACTTAGTCCCATATCCAACAACACCGGAGTATACTTATCCATGCGACTGGCAGTAGTTGGTCCTGCAGAGCCAATTGGTCTTCCTTCTCTGGCCGGAGATGGTCCCATATAGTAAATGATATTATTTTTTATATCTATAGGTAGGTTTTCTCCTTTTTGCAAAGACTCGTACATTCTTTTGTGAGCAGCATCTCTGGCTGTATATATGGTTCCTGTAATATAGACACTATCACCGCTTTTTAACTGTCTTATCTCTTCTATATTAACAGGCGCCTGAATAACTTTCTTCATATATGCAGATACCTCCCAAATGGCATTTCCTTCAAAAACTTTGTTATATTTTCTTATATGAAAGAATTTATAGACTGCGGACAGCATGTCTGTTTACATGGCAACAAATGTTTACAGCAACCGGAAGTCCGGCAATATGGGTTGGATATGTATTAATATTTACCGCTAATGCCGTAACGGTACCACCAAGTCCTCCCGGACCGATGCCTGAGCAGTTAATTTTTTGCAAAAGCTCCTCTTCCATATCTTTCACGTAAAGAATTGTAGAGCGCTCGTTAATATTCCGGGTAAGTGCTGCCTTAGCCATCAAAGCACATTTTTCAAAGGTGCCTCCAATGCCTACCCCCACTACCATGGGTGGGCAGGCATTGGGGCCTGCATCTTTCACTGCCGTTAAAATAGCATCTTTCACGCCTTCTATACCATCAGCCGGCTTTAACATGAACACCCGGCTCATATTTTCACTTCCAAAACCCTTAGGAGCCACTGTAATTTTAACTTTATCACCGGCCACTACATTATAGTGAATAACTGCAGGAGTATTATCCTTTGTATTTTCCCTTATAATAGGGTCCTTTACTACAGATTTACGTAAAAAACCTTCTATATAGCCCTGGCGGACCCCCTCATGGATAGCTTCTTCCAGACTTCCTCCTTCGAAGTGTACCTCCTGACCAATATCCACAAAAATTACAGCCATTCCGGTATCCTGACAAATGGGAATCATATCCCGGCCTGCGATGTCCAGATTTTCTTTCAGTTGCTCCAATACAATCCTGCCAATTTCAGACTGCTCTGTTTTTCCTGCCTGATGTAATGCATTCTGCATATCAGGGGTAAGAAAATGATTGGCTTCTATGCACATTTCTTTAATATTTTGTGTTATCTCTGATACGTTTATGGTTCTCATTACTGTAAAATTGCTTCCTTAACAGCATCTAATTCTTCTGCACTCATGCTCTGAGGTGTCCATGTAATGCATGGCTCATCATCTTTATAACGCGGAATCAAATGCATATGAAAATGAAATACGGTTTGTCCGGCTACTTCGCCATTGTTCTGCACAATATTAAACCCATCTGCACCCAAAGCTGCAACCATTTTAACTGCCATCTTCTGAGCTATCTTCATGGCTTCGCCGGCCAGTTCAGCAGGCATTTCATAAAGATTTGCATAATGCTCCTTCGGAATAACCAAGGAATGTCCCTTGGTGGCAGGACTTAGGTCCATGATTACCACAAAATTCTCATCCTCATAAAGCTTTCTGCTTGGAATATCACCATTTGCTATTTTACAAAATATACAATTGTCCTTCATATTAATATGCCTTTCCCCAATAAACCATTTTTTGTGCCTTCCTGCCACAGCATACGCAAGTCTCACCTAACTGCTCCTGTTCGAATGGCATACAACGGCTGGTTACGGATAACTTCTCTTTAATTACATCTTCACATGCTCTGTCACCACACCACATAGCCTTAACAAAACCGGTCTTCTCAGCAAAAATAGCCTCTAATTCTTGCATATTCGCAGCTACAAAGGTATTAGCTTCTCTGTGCGCACGTGCTCTCTCTAACATTTCAACCTGCATTACAGCTAAAATTTCAGCAACCTTTTCCTCTAATTCTTCAAAAGCGACTTCCAGCTTCTCAAAATTGTCACGTCTGCAAATAATACACTTGCCAGCCTCAATATCCTTTGGACCACACTCAATACGAACCGGAATACCTCTCATTTCCTGCTCGGAGAACTTCCAACCGGGACTCTTGTCGGTATCGTCTACCTTAACGCGGAAGCCCTTATCCGCCAATCTCTGACGTAATTCCTCTGCCTTTTCCAATACACCTTCTTTTTTCTGTGCAATCGGAATAATCATAACCTGAGTCGGAGCTACCTTTGGCGGCAGACACAGACCGCGGTTATCACCATGCACCATGATAATAGCACCAATTAAACGGGTTGTCATACCCCAGGATGTCTGATGAACATATTTCAACTTATTATCCTTATCTGTATACTGTATGCCAAATGCCTTTGCAAAGCCATCGCCAAAGTTATGACTGGTACCACTCTGTAAAGCCTTGCCATCATGCATCAATGCTTCAATGGTATATGTAGCCTCTGCACCGGCAAATTTCTCCTTGTCAGTTTTACGGCCCTTAACAACCGGAATAGCAAGTACCTGCTCACAGAAATCAGCATATACATTTAACATCTGCTGTGTTCTTGCCTCTGCCTCTTCTGCTGTAGCATGTGCAGTATGACCCTCCTGCCATAAAAATTCACGGCTGCGAAGGAAAGGACGAGTCTCCTTTTCCCAACGAACTACGCTGCACCACTGATTGTATACCTTCGGTAAATCTCTGTAGGACTGAATATCGTTTTTATAAAAATCACAGAATAAAGTCTCTGAAGTAGGACGTACACACATTCTTTCCTGTAATGGCTGTAAACCACCGTGTGTAACCCATGCTACTTCCGGGGCAAAGCCCTCTACGTGATCCTTTTCTACCTGTAACAGACTCTCCGGAATAAACATTGGCAAATAAACATTCTGAACACCGGTTGCTTTAAATCTGGCATCCAACTGAGACTGTATTAACTCCCAGATTGCATAACCTGCAGGCTTAAATACCATACAACCCTTTACAGATGTGTAATCGATGAGCTCAGCCTTCTTTACAACGTCTGTGTACCATTGCGCAAAATCTTCCTCCATTGCGGTAATTGCTTCTACCATTTTTTTCTCTGCCATAATTGCCTCCTCAAAATTATAAATAATTTTTAAAATTGAGTTTCGCTTGCGAAACATAATAAAAGGATGGACACAACGCTCCAATCCTCAAGGGACCGAAAACCGGCGATACCACCCTCTCTGAAACCCATTATCACATAATAATCCGGTTCTTTGCCATCTTTAAAACAAATCTTATGCTATTTTGTGCCGGATGTCAAGAGGTCTTATTATTTTCTTCCTTTTTTTGAAGTCTTTGATATATCGTACAAATTAGTAAATAGGCAATCGGCCCCTTAAATATCCCGCTAACTCCAAACAACTGTATCCCCGCATAAATGGAAATCCAGATGCCGATACTCGGAAGCTTAATAGCACTGCCAAGAAATTTAGGCTCCAAAACCTCTCTAACCACTGCGCATACCAGAAAAAGTACAGCACATATGATACCCGGAATATAATCTCCCTCTAAAAATTGCCACAATGCTGTGGGCACTAAAACGATGCCTGTTCCGAACACCGGAAAAAAATCCAGTACACCTGCCAGTACGCCAAGTAACCAACCACCCTGAATACCACTAAAGCTGAGCGTAGGAATACACAACAAACATATTATAAGAAAAAGCTTGCCCTGGGTCTTCAAGTAAGCTTTAATATAGGAAATAATATCACCGCTTATACCTAATAACAATTTTCCTTCTTTACTTTGCTCCATTCGATTTTTCAACCGGGTAAATACTCCCGCCAATAAAAAAACAGACAAACTATATGCACCGATGTTAAACAAAATTTTACTGCTGATCTGAATCGCCGTCCCTGACCATTCCGCAATGGGACCCATACCGTTTTCCTGCAAATAAGTAAGTGCTTTGACTACCCAGGGATGCTCCAGCAATTCATTACACCAGCTAAAATCACAGCATTTTAAGTAAGGAATTAAACCAAACCATACACACAACGCTACACTTACAATGATTAAAACGAGTGAAAGATATGCCATGGGCTTTCGACCGATACCAATCCTGCTGCTCCATTTGCTAAGTCCCGGTTCTACTGCCACTAAGATTAAAAACGCTACAATTAACGGCGCAAAATATCGCCAAATTACAGCAAGAAAAAAATACACTATTGCCGAAATCAACAATAGTGTAAAATATGGTTTCTTCAGTTCTCTTTTGTTTTTCTCCTGCATATCCTTTTCCACCCTTACATCTTTGTTGGAAATAGTATCTGCCTTCGAAAAAAGATTATTTGCCAAAAAAATAATTACAGAAATTTGGAAAAAATATTATTTTCCGGTGTTACCTCAAACTCCATTAGCTTGGCTGTTACGGGATGTTTAAAAGCTATGCGATTGGCACAAAGTGCCGTCTGACAAACTCCTAATTCTCTGCTTAATTCTGTTGAAGCATTGCTTCCATACTTCACATCACCAACTAACGGCATGCCATGATACGCCATCTGGCAGCGAATCTGGTGAAACCGACCGGTTTCGATTTGAATGTCTGCCAGTGCTAAATTTAAAACGTCTTGCTTGTGTAGCAGCTTATATTGAAGTATTGCCTCTTTTGCACCCTTATCATCTGTCGCAATCCGGGCCATCTGACCATCTTTCACCATATAATCCTTAAATACATCTGCCTCAGATACTTCTGCTTCCAAATGTACCACTGCCAGATATTTTTTATTTAAAGAGCCTGCTGCCAGCTGCTTATTTAGCTTTACCGCCGCATCCTTTGTCTTGGCCACCACCAATACACCCTCTACCGGCTGGTCCAGACGATGAACCAGTCCTATATACGGACCTTCCCCTTTTCTTGCTAAGTAGTTTCTTAATTCACTTTCACAATCCATCTGCCCTACACGCGCCGACTGCACCGCAATGCCTGCCGGCTTGTGGATAACAATGATGGATGAATCCTCTTGTAATATTTTAGTTTTCATGTTCCTATCTGATATAATGCACTCTGGCCTGTTTTTAATAAAACCTCTTTTTATTCCTTAAAGACCTTTCAAATTAAATCTTAAACCGGTATCCTACTCCCCAAATAGTTTCTATATATTGAGGCTTCGCCGTATCATACTCGATCTTTTCGCGAATTTTCTTGATATGAACGGTAACGGTAGCAATATCACCCACGGACTCCATATCCCAGATTTCGCGGAAAAGCTCTTCCTTGGTGAATACATGGTTCGGATTTTCTGCAAGGAAGGTTAAAAGGTCAAATTCCTTCGTGGTAAACGCCTTTTCCATATCATCCACATAAACACGTCTGGCTGTTTTGTCAATGCGGATACCGCGAATTTCAATCACATCATTTACCTTGGCATGGCTGCCCACCAGTCTGTCATAGCGGGCCATGTGGGCTTTTACACGAGCAACCAGCTCGCTTGGACTGAAAGGCTTAGTCATGTAATCGTCAGCACCCAGTCCCAGTCCGCGGATTTTGTCAATATCATCCTTCTTGGCAGATACCATAATAATAGGAATATTCTTTTTCTCGCGAATGGTTTTGCACACATCAAAACCATCTATACCCGGAAGCATCAGATCCAGAATAACCAAATCATACTCCTCAGTCAACGCCATCGCAAGCCCCTTACTGCCGTCATTGGCAATGGCAACCTCAAAGCCACTCAGCTCCAGATAATCCTTTTCTAAATCTGCAATTTCGATTTCATCTTCAATAATTAATATTTTACTCATATCTAATTCCTCCTAGATTTCTTGCTCATTTACGATGTATTTACGAATAACAAAATGCATACAGGTACCTTCCCCTTCTTTGGAGGTGGCCCATATATAACCTCCATGATCCTGAATAATCTTCTTTACAATCGAAAGCCCTATGCCACTGCCTCCGGTACTTGAATTTCTGGAAGCATCTGTACGATAGAATCTGTCAAAAATATTTTGTAAATCCTTTTGAGAAATTCCCTTACCATTATCCTCAATCTCAACCCGAATAGAATCCACCTCATCCAAGATACGAATATTGATCTCGCCCTGTGGCTTATCCATGTACTTAACACTATTACTGATAATATTATTGATAACTCGCTTTAACTGCTCCGGATCCGCAATAATCATAGTATCGGGTGAAACCAGATTAACATAATCCAGCTTAAAATTGCGGCTCTCCAAATCAAGACCTATCTCCTCAATACAGTCTCTAAAATACTCCCCAACCAGAATCTTGTGAAAATGATACGGAATACGATTATTATCAATACCGGAATATACCGTCAGCTCATTGATCAGCTTGTCCATGTCATTGGCTTTATTGTAAATAGTCTTGACGTAACGGTCAATTTTCTCCGGTGTATCAGCAATACCATCTATAATACCCTCGGAATACCCCTTAATAGCAGTAATCGGTGTCTTTAAGTCATGGGAAATATTACTGATAAGCTCTCTGTTCTGTCTTTCACGCTGGATTTTCTCCTCAGCATTTTCCTTCAGACGCAGACGCATATCCTCATAATTACGATACAGGTCACTAATCTCGCCTCCTGTCTCCACAACCTCAAGACGATATTCAAAATCACCGTTTTTAATATGCTTCATAGCCACATTCAACTCATTAATAGGCGATATCAACCCCTTGTAAAGCCATAAAGAAAGCATAATGCCTGTAAACATTAATATAATAACAATAGCAAATACCATGTTTTTGAGAAAAGTCGGAGCAATAATACTCTCAAAGCCTTCCATAGGCTCTTCCAGAAACTTACTGATGTCAATCTGAGTTTTTTGTTCTACCTCCTGCGTGATTTCCTGTCTGAAACCTATTTGCTTTTGTACCATATAGGCCCCCACTGTGACAAAGGTAAGGCAAGTCAGCATAAGCGGAATTAATATCATAGATAGACATGTAACCATTAATTTTGTTTTTAGTTTCATAATACAATACCTTCCTTGATATTACTATAACACATTTATTTAATTTTAAGAAATAAATTTGAATGAATATTTATAAAAAAAATATAAAAACCTGTTGACAAATCAAATTTTTCATGTATAATAAAAACAGTAATAGTTATTATTTTTAGGAGGTGATTGATTCGCTTAAATATAGTCGGCAAAGAGAATGTATTAAATCTTTTTTAATGGGTCGAAAGGACCATCCAACTGCTGACACAGTTTATATGCATGTACGTCAGCAATATCCTAATATCAGCCTGGGCACAGTATATCGTAATCTGACCCTTCTATCTGATATTGGAGAAATCAATCGTCTGAATGTGGGGGACGGCGTAGACAGATTTGACGCGGATACTTCTCCGCACCAGCACATAGTTTGTAATACCTGTGGATGTGTTCAGGATATTTTTCTTCCTGACACCCAACAAATTTTAAACTATGCAAGCAATTATTATAATGGTGTTATATCAACACAAATACTTCATTTTCGCGGTACCTGTAGTGACTGTATGAAAATGACAAGCAAAGTAAACAATTAATATTCTATATTTTATTTAAAGGAGATTTTATTTATGAAATTTGTATGTAATGTATGTGGTTATGTTCACGAAGGTAATGAAGCACCGGCACAGTGCCCTCAGTGTAAGGTTAGTGCAGATAAGTTTTCCAAAGTTGAAGAAGGAGAAAGAACCTGGGCTGCAGAACACGTTGTTGGCGTAGCTAAGGGTGCCAGAGAAGACATTATTATGGACTTAAGAGCAAACTTTGAAGGTGAATGTTCAGAGGTTGGTATGTACCTTGCAATGGCACGTGTCGCTCACAGAGAAGGTTATCCGGAAATCGGTTTATACTGGGAAAAGGCTGCTTATGAAGAGGCAGAGCACGCTGCTAAGTTTGCTGAGTTATTAGGCGAAGTGGTAACTGACTCTACTAAGAAAAACCTGGAAATGCGTGTAGAGGCTGAAAACGGCGCTACAGCAGGTAAGTTTGACCTTGCTAAGAGAGCAAAAGAGCTTGGTTTAGATGCAATTCACGACACTGTACATGAAATGGCACGCGACGAAGCAAGACACGGCAAAGCATTCGAAGGTCTGCTGGCTCGTTACTTCGGTTAATTTTTAGAGAAAGGATATATTTATTATGGAAAAGTTTCTTTGCCCTTGTGGTTATGAATATGATCCGGCTGTAGGTGATCCTGATAATGGTATTGCACCGGGCACAGCATGGGAGGATGTTCCTGAAGACTGGCTTTGCCCTTGGTGTGGTTTAGGTAAGGATGTTTTTGAGAATATAGGCTAAATATCATTCTTTAAAGAGGTTGAGTCCACACCGGATTTGGCCTCTTTAAATTGTTCTTGTAAAATTTTACATTATCCCTTATAATTAATGAGTAAAACACATTTAAGGAGGAGAAATTATGGGTTTTTTAACAAATAAGACTGTATTGATTACAGGAGGCGGACGTGCCGTATTAAGTGATGGCAGAGCCGGATCTATCGGTTATGGTATTGCCATTGCATATGCAAAGGAAGGCGCAAATATTGTAATTACCGGTCGTAACATGAAAAAACTGGAGGATGCCAAGGAAGAACTGGAGCGTCTTTATGGTGTCAAGGTTTTACCAGTTCAGGCAGACATCTCTGCAGGTGCTGACAATGAAGCTGTTGCAAAGGGCGTTGTAGAAAAGGCTGTAGAAGCTTTTGGCGGTATTGATGTTCTGATTAATAATGCACAGGCTTCTGCATCCGGTGTAACCTTAGCAGATCACACCGTAGAGCAATTTGACCTTGCAATTTATTCCGGATTATATGCAGCTTTCTTCTACATGAAGGCTTGCTACCCTTACCTTGCAAAAAGCCATGGCAGTGTTATAAACTTTGCTTCCGGTGCCGGTCTTTTCGGTAACTTTGGTCAGTGTGCATATGCTGCTGCTAAGGAAGGTATTCGTGGTCTGACTCGTGTAGCAGCTACTGAATGGAGCAAGGATGGCATCAATGTAAATATCATCTGTCCGTTAGCTTGGACAGCTCAGTTAGAGCAGTTTAAAAATGCTTATCCGGAAGCTTTTGACAAGAACGTACACACCCCACCTATGGGTTACTTTGGTGATCCGGAGACAAATATCGGCCGTGTTTGTGTTCAGCTGGCTCATCCGGACTTTAAGTTTATGACCGGCGAGACATTGACACTGGAAGGTGGCCTTGGTTTACGTCCTTAATCAATACCGGATAAAGATTTATTAATTATCTTATAGCAATTATGCAGAGAGCAGATTCTTCTGCTCTCTATTTCACGAAATGGAGCCAATTATGGAAAAAATCGCAAGCTTTACTATAGACCATATTAAATTGCAGCCCGGCATTTATGTATCCCGTCGGGATAAGGTTGGTGCAGAGACACTAACTACTTTCGATTTACGTATGACCTCTCCAAACGAGGAGCCGGTTATGAATACAGCGGAAATCCACACCATTGAGCATCTGGCTGCAACGTTTTTACGTAATCATGCTGATTGGAAAGAGCGTGTTATTTACTTTGGACCTATGGGCTGCAGGACAGGCTTTTATTTAATTTTAGTAGGGGATTTATCCAGTCAGGATATTGTACCTTTGATGCAGGAAATGTATCAGTTTATTGCTGATTTTGAAGGCGAGATACCTGGTGCCAGTGCCAATGATTGCGGCAATTATTTGGACATGAATCTTTCTATGGCAAAATTTTTGGCTGGTAAATATATTACAAAGGTTTTGGACAATATTTCAGAAGATAGGCTGAGTTATCCACTTTAAGTGGCTAACTTGGTGATTTTTGTGGATAACTTACAAGAAAAGAGGATAAAAATGAGTAAAATTGGTATTATTGGGGCAATGGATTTAGAAGTAGATGCACTGAAGGCCCAGCTGCAGCTTGAAAAAGAAGTTACCAAAGCAGGTATGACCTTCTGTGAGGGTACTTTAAACGATGCAAAGGTTGTCATTGTAAAATGTGGTATTGGTAAGGTTAATGCCGGTATGTGCGTGCAGATTCTGGCAGACTTATTTGACGTGACACATATTATTAATACAGGAGTTGCGGGCTCCTTAAATGCAGATCTGGATATTGGCGATATTTTAATCTCTACAGATGCTATCTATCATGACTTTGATACAACTATTTTTGGCTATGCCCCGGGACAGGTTCCGGGCACATCACAGGCTGCATTTACTGCAGACAGCCATATGGTGGCGCTTGCTATGGAGAGCTGCAAAGAGACTTGTCCTGATATTACCTGCCGCAGCGGCAGAGTGGTGACCGGTGATCAGTTTGTATCCTCCAAGGAAGTGAAGGACCGCCTGATCAATGACTTTGGCGGCTTTTGTACGGAAATGGAGGGCTGTGCTATTGCACATGCAGCCACCCTGAACAACCTGCCATTCGTTATTATCCGCGCCATCTCCGATAAAGCCGATGACAGTGCCGAAATGGACTACCCAACTTTTGAAAGAGCTGCTGCTAAGCATAGTGCAGCTCTGGTATCGGATTTTGTAAAGAGGTTATAATACAATAACTATGATGAAAGCACGGGAGTGATTGGCTTCCGTGCTTTTTGTATTCATATTGTTTTCTATTTTACTCATACTCCTTTAAAACAACATCATAGTAATCCTCCGGCACATACTGTTTATCCGGAGTGCTTACCAGCTGCTCTTTTATATCCACGTCAGTTGCCGCTAAGAGTGCAGCACCTTCAAACCATGCTTCCAAATTCTCTTTAAAGCCGGCGATTTCCTGCTTTTGCTCTGCACTTAAAGGTACCTGCTCTATACCTTTATTTGTATCATAAACTAATGATTTTTCTTCCACCTCATATATCGTACCTTCTGAATCTAAATATAATACCTCATACGAAAACGCATATATACCCATCATAGAATAAATATTTGTTGGCATCAGGTAATCCAGTCCGTCTCTATGAACCAAATTAACCTGCGCATTTCCAGGATGGGCAGATGCAAATTCCTTTTCCCAAAGCAGTGTGCCTAACTCATCAAGCCCTTTCGTATCACTGCCATTATAAACCTGTACATAACCAACCCCTGCATTATCCAACATTTGTGTAGGATTATCTGAGGTAACAGATGGATCCACGTAAATAAGTGTAACCACATAATCATCCACACCGTCATGCGTCACATCAGCCAGCTGCATATTAAGCACCTTCTTATTCCAATTATTCTCTATGTAAAAATCCTTGGAGGAAACCTTAGTATTCGGAGCCACCTTTGTATCTTCTAAAGGCTGTTGTTGAGACTCCGTATTTTCAATAGTTTCTTGTATTTGAAGCTCTGATGAAGTGGCACTTTGTATTTCTGACTGAGTTTCGGTTGATTGGTTACTAATGCTACGGCAACCACTTAATATTAAAGTAAAAATGATACATGTAATAAATAATTTTCTTGACATAAGAACCCCCTTTTTCTGGTTAAACATTGTATGCTAAATTCATTTAATCTTCCCTTCCGTAAGGGATAATTACATTTTTACAGTTAGTACAATTATAAGCAACTGCTTGCTCATTTCGCTTAAGCATGTCATCATTTCCTATTGGAACCGCCCCTATAGCGAGGGATGCTAATGCAGAAACCGACTGCTTTTTTGGTGTCCAATAAAGTCCATCTCGACAATGTACATAGCCTTTTTGCATTTCGTTATTACAATATGGGCATTTCATGATATTATACCTCCGAGAAATTAATTAGTGATTTCCTTATGCAATATAGCATTCAATAAGATGCTCAATCTCACCCTGCTCATTCAGACCCAAACGCCAGTCTCTGCGGTGGATATCCTTCACACCTTCTGCAAGTAATTCAAGAGAAATTATCCCCCAGCTTGCCGGGTTCTCTACCATTGCCCATATACTGCAATTTTCAGCAAATTTATAGCAGAGTAACTCTCCGGTTTCTCGATTCATAACCCATAATTTATCTTCTGTAAGTCGAATGATATTCAGCCTTTGTGGCAAATAATTTAAATCTTCTTTTTCTAAATCATTTCCATCCTTCTCTACATTCCAGCATATTTCAATATCTCTAAGCCAACCATTGCTGGTAGTCATGGAATGCTCCCATCCATTACCCCTATATATTTCAATCGCCAGCACATGCTGCTTCTGCTCCGCTTCAGGCAATATGTAGTATTCCGCATGATATACATTATCTGCCAGATCTGTATAATAAATAGATTTATGATTTTTAATATCTTTTTCCCACCAACTCGGAAACTGCAGTTCAAAGTCTAAATGAAATTTTATATTCTCATTTGCAACAGCAAGCTCTTTATGAAGAAAATCATACGCAGTATCGAAAACCTGCTCCTTCTCTTCTGCATCAAAGGCGATTTCATAAATACCTCTCTGGAGGCCATCATCATCAAAATAATAGTATGCAATCACATTTCTCTTCAAAGCATCTGACTTAAACTCTCTGGCATAAATACATTCTTCGCCATTCGCACCTTGACGAGTCTCTGTAAGCTCAATATCCTTCTTACTCCTTAGAAAAAATTCCTCTGAGCACCCGATAGAAAGACCATCAAAGCAGAATACACCCTTTTCATAGAATTTGATTTCCTCTCCGGAATTTGTAAAATACCATATTCCTATGATGCCTAGAATGATTATGATACCTGCTATGGCTGCGTATAATTTTTTTCTCATGATAACCTCCTAAACTCCTTAAAGATGCTTTTATACATTAATATGTATATACATCATTTGGCAGGGTGACCTTCACTTGTTGATTTTTGACCTTAAGTTGTAAAACACAAGCAATTACCACTTCTCCGCCAGCAATTCCTTCTTTTTCGCATCATACTCTTCCTGAGTCAATGCTCCAATATCTAATAGCTCCTTCAGCTTCTTTAACTTATCCATAGCATCCCCTTCCGCAGCCTTCTGTCTCTGCTTCTTTTGCTCCTCTTCCCTCTGCTTTGCAAAGTTTTCCGTGTCGGATTTGCTTCTGCCGCAAACGCAGGTACCGGTATAGGATTCATTGATTCTGTTGCAGAAGTGACACTTCCATTTACCGGATGTAACTACCTTGCTTGCCTGCTGTCCACTTCTCTCTATCATATATGTGTCTGCCACATAGGTAAGGCGGTCCACATTACCTCCATCATATGCCTGACTCTGAGGCTTGGAAAGTGCTACCAACACTGCAATAAGACCAAAAAAGAAGCCCCACCAGAACCAGTTCTCATAATATCCCTTATTCTCAACAATGGTCTGCGTCGCAAATCCCCATATTATAGAAGAAATCAACCAAATAATAATAGCTAATAACATATAAAGTCCTCCTCGTTGTAATCTTAATAAATAAATTCCTTTTTCTATTTGGACTGGATACTATCT
>X409_Impala__coassemble_588_pt1 | contig 13029 bp, 5 predicted proteins | sample X409_Impala__metabat2_low_PE_015 | metagenome-assembled genome bin X409_Impala
GGTTGAGGCAGATCCATTTATGAAAAAGTGCTTTGCAAATCTTCAAAACAGAGCTGATAAGCTGCTGGAAACAAAGCCGGTTGAGTATGATATGAACCAGGGTTCTCAGAGTCTTAATAATATAGATGACAGCGCTGAGAGAATCGAACTGCTTGCCATGGTATACCAGATAACAGAAGATACCAAGTATGCAGACAGGGCATGGAAGGAAATGGAGACACTTTGCAACTATCCGGATTGGAATCCATACCATTTCCTTGATATCGGTAAGATTATGTCCGGCTTAGCTGTAGGCTTTGACTGGCTATATGATTATATGAGTGAGTCCCAGCGAGAGTTTGTGAAAAACGCAATGTTAGAGAAGGGGCTTCAAGAATGCTATTGGGCTTATATAGGAACACCTTCAGAAGCTGGAGATCACAGTGATACATGGTGGATATATCGTGAATATAACTGGAGTGCCAATATAAATGATGCTGTTTTGCTTGCGCTGGTTGCTATTTGTGACGAGGAATTTGAGGGCAATGAGCTAGAAGAAATGCTCATACCATCCTTTGAACTGGCATTGCGCAGTCTGGAGATTCATTTTAATGAATGGGACCCGGATGGCGGCTGGGAAGAGGGACCAGGCTATTGTGCAGATACGCTTATCTTTGATGCCGAAATTCTGTCTCTTTTAGAAACAGCTATGGGAACTGACTATGGCATTGCAGCTGCAACAAACATCACGGCAGGTGCTTATTATATGCTGTATCAGCATGCACCGGCAGGAGATTTTAATTATGGTGATGCGATTGAAAAAACGGCAACGGATTACGATTATGAATTTTATCTTGCAAGAGTATATCGGGACAAGAGTCTTGGGTATGAGAGAAAATCAGCCTTGGAAGCAGGAAATACATATGAGTGTATGCCATTTGAACTGATTTGGTATGACCCACAATGGGTAGGTGACAAGATAGAGGGGCTGAACCTTGACAAGTATTTCAGAGAGATTGAGCTTGTGACCATGCGTTCCGATTGGAACGAGGATGGTATATTTGCAGGCTTTTTATCCGGAAATAATAACCTCACACATTCACATCTGGATACAGGTACCTTTATTCTGGATTGGGCAGGAACCCGTTGGGCAACAGAGCTGGGCAAGGACCAGGCCTCCTATGAAAGCGGTGGTAAGAATTACGTAGTTTACAGAAAAAGGGCAGAGGGACAAAATACGTTGGTAATAGACGATCTTCCTTATACCAATGCTTCTGGAACTCGAGGCGATGACCAGCTCAGAGAGGAAGGCTGTGTGATTACTCGATATGAGAGTAAGAAGCAGGGTGCCCTTGCAGTCACAGACATGAGAAAAGCTTATGAAACATGGGCAACCTCTGCCGAGAGAGGTGTAATGCTTACTGATAATCGAGGTGCATTTGTAGTTCGTGATGAAGTAACGTTGAAATCAAAAGCAGACATTTACTGGTTTGCACATACGAAGCTGGAAAATACGATAGCCGTAAGTGACGATAAGAAGAGCGCGATTATGACTGACCCGAATGGCAACAGAATGTGGGTAGGAATCATTTCAGAGGAGGGTACCTTTGAGGTACGAGACTGCACACCGTTACCGGGCTCACCAAATCCTACACAGGCGGATAATTCAGCAACGTTCCACAAGCTTACCATTAAGTTTGAAGGTGTGACAGAAATGAGTGCTACGGTGGCGTATATTCCACTTCCTCGAGACACATCTGTAACAGAGCCGGATAATCTTGCTAAAGTAAAAGCACTTTGTGCCGGAAATATTGCTGATTGGCAGATTCCGGATGGTGAAATACCTTCCGTGGATAGTTTGACCGTGGGTGGTGTAGAAATTGAAGGCTTTGAACCGACAAAGACAAGCTACACAGTTACCATCAGAAATGATCAGTTTGTGGATGGCAATATTCCGCCGGTTGTGGCTACGAAAGATGGAGTAGAGCTTACGGTAACGCAGGCAACAATCGATAAACCGACTGCTTCCTTTGTTGTTACAGAGGGGGATGCAAGTGCGCAGGTTACTATAAACTTTATTGTGAAATATATTGTTGGAAAAGAAGTAGAGGGATACTATATTACGGAGGATGACATTACGGTATCCAGTATTCCACAGCCGGATATCGCGCATCCTAGAATGGTACTTGATGGTGACTTGACAACAAGGTGGTCATCACAAAATCCTGGCAATTATATAATTCTTGATTTTGGACAGGTAAGAAGCTTTACAAAGCTTGCTCTTGCTATGAATAATCAAAGTATTACAAGAACTTACCAGCTTGAAATTCTGGTGTCTGCCGATGACGATAAGGAAGATGACAGTAAATACATCAGTGTATATAAGGGTTCGGATTTAGATGCATTTGATGCAGATGGAAACCAATTGGGAACAGTAAATTACTATTTTGGAGGAGAATATCAGGCACGATACATCAAAATTATGTTAAACGGTTGGAATCCACCAGGTACTGCCCAAAATTGGAACAATGTTGCAGAAATAGGTGGCGTCGGTATTGATCCTCTGCCACCGGCACCGGAAATTATAGAAACTGTTGATAGTTATAGCCTGGGCTCCGAGACGGCAGTAACTATTAAGGCGACCGGCGAGTTTGAGAAGCTTGCAGATGTAAAGATGAATGGAGAGACTGTGGATGCGTCTAACTACTCTAAAACAGCAAGTGAAGACGGAACCACCATTATAACCTTTAACCAGGAATATTTGGAAACGCTTCCGGAAGGAAAGCATACTGTAACCATCCTTTACAATGATCAAACTTATGTGAAGACTGCATTGACTGTTGTTGATACCAGACCGGTAACGATTGTACTTAAAAAATACGGTGTAACCGAAGATGCCAACGCAATCAGTGGAACAAATACCGTAGCGATTGAGGCTGAGGCTGTGATACAGGATGGCACAGGCATGGAAGTTAAACAAGGTGAGCCTGATGTAAATGGAGCCAGTGCATCTAGTAACAAGATTGCAAATGCAAAAACAACACAAATAACCTCTGGTGTTCCTGAGACTTTAGAAGCAACGATGGATCCGGCACTGGGATTTGAAATAACGCCGGATAAGAATAAAACTTATTATGTCTGGGCAAGGGTTTATAGATCTGCAGATAAGGCAACTTCTGCCCGATACATGTATGTTTCTTTGGCTGGAGAAGATTATTCTGTAAAAAATATTCAGAATGATGTCACTCTTAAGACATATACTTGGATACCGCTTGGTTCCGTAGCTGGTAAAGCGGACGAAAGTGTAAATGTACGTTTCGTGACAAGACAAGGCGGCTTGTGGTTTGATAAATTCCTTGTTACAACAGATGGTACACTTACAGGAACAGAGGATGTTTTTAAGGTAGAATCCGTAGCGACACCGGAAATTGTTACAGATGGAACAGTTAGTGAGTATACAATTGCTTCTAATGCACCAGTAACCATTACGACAACCGGAGAAGCTGAAAAGGTTGCAGGTGTAAAGGTAGGCGATGCAGTTGTAGATGCGTCTAATTACACAGTAGCAGGAACAGATAATACAATTGTAACCTTTACAAATACGTACTTGGATAGTCTTTCCACTGGTGTACATAAGATTACAATTAGTTACAGTGATGGAAGCAGCGCTGAGACTACACTGACTATTAAAGCAAAGCCAGTTGTACTAACGAAATATAGTACGACAAACGGCACGGTAGCTATCGAGGCTGAGGATGTGATAGTCGACAACACGCTTATAACAGTTAAAAGCGATGGAGATGCAGCTAATGGTTCCGGAGAAAAAGTTGCAAGTATAGAAAAGCGTGGTGATATAACTGACAAATCATCAACTGCAGCACCAGCCATGGGATTTGAAATAACTCCGGATAAGGCTGGAACCTATAATATTTGGGTTAGAGTTTATAGGAATGTAGCGGCAGATGATGCCGCTGAAAAGGCAACGGCAGCATACATGTCTCTGGCAGAGCAAGACTATACTACGTTGAGCTTTAAAGAAGATTCCGTGAAGACATATTACTGGAAAAATCTCGGCTCTGTAGTTGTGGAAGAGAAAAGTGTAGCTCAAAGTGTGAGCGTACGTTTCAAAACACACAGTAATAGCTTATGGTTCGATAAATTTATTGTTACAACGAGTACCGATACACCTACAGGAGCTGGAGATAATTTTGCGACAGAGCCAGTGTTGACGCCGGAAATTGTTACAGATGGAACAGTTAGTGAGTATACAATAGGCTCACAAATAGAAGTGACCATTAAAACAACCGGAGAAGCTGAAAAGCTTGCAAGCGTAAAGGTGGGTGATACAGTTGTAGATGCGTCTAATTACACAGTAGCAGGAACAGATAGTACAATTGTAACCTTTACAAATGGATATTTGGATACTCTTACTGCTGGTGCATATAGTGTAACAATTAGCTATAACGATGGAAACAGTGTTGAGACTACGCTGACTATTATTGAAAAAGTCGCAACTATCACGCTCAAGAAATATGGTGATACAGAAGGTACCACCAAAGTTACTGGAACAGGCACCGTAGCCATCGAGGCAGAGGATGTAATAATGGATAGCAGCGCAAATATAGAGGTTGCAGAAGGTGTTACAGATGGAAATGGAGCAGTGGCATCCCAGGGAAAAGTTGCAAAAATAAAGAATAATGTTACGGAGGGAGCTAGTACTGAGGCGGAAATGGGATTTGACATAATTCCAGATCAGAATGGAAGTTACTATATCTGGGCTAGACTTTATAGAAAGGATGGTAGAGCAGAGAAAGCCTATGCTGTACAGTTGTCCGTGAATGATGCTGCATATGGATTATGGAATTTTAAAAATACATCAGAACCGCAAAAGTATACCTGGATATGTATGCAAAAGGTAGAGGTAGATGTGGCTGTAGACAACAAAATAAGTGTATGCTTTATACCGAGATTTAAGGACTTATGGTTCGATAAATTCATCGTCACTACAGACGATACCTTTACACCAACAGGAATCGGAGACGTTAGCTCCGATACGGAGTAAGTCTTGGAGTCTAGTCTGTTAGAGGACTTTTGACCTTAGCATATTAAAAGTATAGTATATTACGAGTTTTATTCAGACGGAGAAGAAAAAACATGAGTTCTTATTTATTAATCATATTTGCAGATATACTTCTTGCAATTAGCTTTGCATTACAAAAAATATACCAAAAAAAGGCCGGTATTGGGACGTATGCAGGATTATTTTTTAACGCGGCATTAGGTTTATTTACTGCACTTATATTTTTTGTGGCGAACAAATTTACCATAAATTTCTCAGTTTATTCACTGATTATGGTTTTTATTTGGGCGGGACTGGGTGCTATTTATATGATGCTTGGTTTCCGAATTTTGAAAAGTGGGAATATGTCATATTATACGCTTTTTTTAATGACCGGAGGCATGGTTGTTCCATACATATGGGGTGTGCTGTTTTTGAATGAACCATTAACGTTGATGAGAACCATTGGTATTATACTTATTATTTTAGCAATAGTCATCTCTAATTTTAGCGGAAGTATTACTGATAAGAAGCTGATTGTGCTTTGTATCATTATTTTTTTCTTAAACGGGTTTGTGAGCGTTGTTTCTAAGCTGCATCAGGTGAATACAACCTATGAGACTATAGGGGCTACAGATTTTGTTTTTTGGTCAGGAATCATAAAGTTTATTATATGCGGCCTCATATTATTTTTCTTTAAAAGAAAGAATGCCGATGTCAGGGATATAGATGCGAAAGCGGTTTTGCCGATTATTTGTTTGTCAGCAATTGTTAGTGGTATATCCTCTATATGCCAGCTAAAAGGAGCAATCAGTATTCCTGCTACAGTACTATATCCGTTGGTAACAGGCGGAACAATTATATTGTCCTCTATTACGGGATGCATTGTCTTTAAAGAGAAGCTGAGTGTACGTCAGTGGATTAGTGTAGGAATATGTTTTGTGGGAACATGCTTATTTTTGTAATTAGCCGAGAGTTTATATATTAAGAAGTTTCGAGACTAATGAGAAGTTGGGGTAGAATAAGTGCATGAATTAAAGAAAAAGAAATTATTTTTATTAGATATGGATGGAACCATTTATTTAGATAACAATTTATTTGACGGAACGATTGATTTTCTGGAATACGTGAAAAGAATTGGCGGGAGATGTATTTTTTTAACCAATAATTCTTCGAAAAGCGTGGATAAGTACATAGAAAAGCTTGCCGGCTTAGGCATAGCTTCCACAGAAGAAGATTTTTTGACTTCTACGAATGCCACAATATTATATTTGGTAAAGAAGCAGTACCATAAAATTTATGTTTTAGGGACATCTTCTTTTAAAGAACAGTTACAAGAGAGTGGCTTGCCGATTACAGACAAGTTGGAGGATGACATAGACTGTCTTTGTATGGGATTTGATACGGAGTTGGCTTTTCGGAAACTGGAGGACGCTTGCATTTTGCTGAATCGAGGCGTGGATTATATTGCTACCAATCCGGACTGGGTATGTCCGACATGGTATGGTTTTGTACCGGACTGTGGCTCAATTTGTCAGATGCTGTATAACGCAACAAAGAGGATGCCAATTTTCATAGGAAAACCGGAGCCTACGATGGCTTATCTGGCCATGGAAAAAACAGGCTTCAAACCAGAGGAAACGGTGCTGATGGGGGATAGGTTGTATACGGACATTGCTTGTGGAGTAAATGCAGGCATCAGCACAATTTTTGTGTTAAGTGGCGAAGGTACCATGGAGGATGTGGAAAAAAGCGATATAAAACCGGAGTTCATTTATACGAACATCCGAAGAGTATACAATGACTTGATTGAATAAGGAGGAAAAATTTATGAATTGTTATCTTTCCAGAGAGGAAATAAACTCTTTTCGAGGTGATGTAGTTTGCCTAAAGCTGATTTCTGACTGTGATATCACGCGCAAAGACATCGTATGGCAGACCGATAATAATATCCTTCGTATCCGAGAATTTTCGGGTGAAGGGGAGTTCTGCTTTAGTGATGGTGTTCTTTTATCACTTGATAAGGTTGGTTCAGCCACCGTGTATGCCACACTTGACGAAGTGAAATACGAGTGCAAGGTAAATGTAAGAGAGATGAGGAGAGCACGCCATGACGAGAAGCTGAATTTTTACATAGGCGATTTTCACGATCATTCCTCATGGGATCATACCCAGGCGGGCTTTCCAAGGCGAACGGAGGGCTTCCCGATTGATATTATTAACTCCGTTGTAGAGGACGGTAGACTGGATTTTGTTGTTTTAAGCGACCACGGCAGTCTTATGCAGAATACCGACCTTTTCCGGGCCTTTTATGACGCTGATCGTGCTGAATGTCAGGATCTTATCGTATTTCCAGGCTCAGAATCAGAATGTATCGCCACCCATACCGACAAATTTGGTCTTCCACAGCGTGAGAGTGGTGAATTCGTTCTTGTAAACGCTGCTGATTATATCTTTGCTGATAATTTTGCCAGTGTAAACGAAATTCTTGGGGAAAACCCTTACGCAATAGTGTCAATCGCACATCCAAATACTTGGGCATCCAAATACGGCGGAGGCTGTATGATGACACCTCACCTTTTCGGTGGGGATGTCATTCCTGAGTGGAAAAGAGCTGTAAAACTTTTTGAGATGGGGAATGGAAGCGACAGGAGCACAACTATGCTCTTTGAGCCTACATATTCCCTTGCACTTGACCTTGGCTACAAGGTTTCACCTGTTTGTACTAGTGACTGCCATGGCCAGCCTCATGAGGCGGCATGGGGGTTTGATGCATGGCCTGGTAAGTGTGTTATTATGGCATCGGAGAAGACGAAGGAAAGCTTCCTTGACGCCCTTATGAATAACCGTGTTTACGGTACAGAGAACGGTAATACTGCGCTTTATTATACAGTAAACGAAGGCTGGTGCGGAGATACGCTTGCACTCACAAGTACATACAATTTCCACGTGGAAATTGGAGCTATTGACAAATGTAACTTGAAAAGGATCGTAAGATGCGAGGTGATTTCCGACTATGGTAAGAAGGTTAAGATAATCGAGGGCGTTGACTTTTCTGCTTTTGATTTCACGGTAGAGAGTGACACTGCCCGCTATTTCTATCTTCGCGTAATCGATGAAAATGGTCTTAAGAGCTGGTCAGCGCCTGTTTGGACAGGGCGTGCATTTGATGCAGAAAAGAGTGACGAACTCTCCACTCTTGATACTGCGGGCTTTAGTATAACCAACAGTGATGGAAACGACGCCTCTGTTCTCATATCAGGTAATCCATCAGAGATATGGCATTCAGAAAAAAGCAGTGATACTATTGTCGTAGATATGAAAGAGTTGCAGGAATTTACTGCTGTAAGGCTTTACGTTGCCACCTATAATCTTTTGGAACTCCGTAAGACGAAAACCAATGACACACCTCTGATTGCAGAATATCCCGCAGAATATCGACTGATGGTGAGCGAGGACGGCGAGAATTATTCTGTTGTCGACGAGGGACTGGTTCGCACGTTTGGTCTGGGCTATACCATCCATCTCGGTAAAGTTAGTGCAAGGCACGTCAAACTCGAACTTTTAACGACTGTGGGTAAATATTCCTGCCGTCCTGAGCATAAGGATGCAAAAGTTGCTCTCGGGGAAATTGAATTTTTAAAATAGTAGAGGTGACAAATTATGTATATTGATAAAAATGGTGACAGATGGTATCGCGGAAATCTTCACACGCATACAACGCTTTCTGATGGAGTTCTCTCTCCGGAAGCAGTTAAGGCGAAATATCGAGAAATGGGTTACGACTTTATTGCTCTTTGTGACCACTGGCACTTTGGTGAAGGCTCTGAGAGTGATCCATCAGGGCTTCTCGTGCTTTCGGGTATAGAATACAATTTTAACGATATTGACGTCCTTAAGGGAGTGTATCACATACTCTCCATAGGAGCTCCGTATGAGCCGGGTATCAAAAAAAGTGACACTGCTCAGTCTGCAATAGATAAAATTAATGCAGCCGGAGGTCTTCCTATTCTTGCGCACCCAGCCTGGTCTATGAATACGTATGATATGATCACCTGCCTCTCCGGTGTTTTTGCGACCGAGATATACAACAGTATATCCGGTGTTCCATTCAATTGCCGTCCTTATTCCGGTGAGGTGGTTGACCTTCTTGCGGCAAGAGGATATTATCTACCCCTTGTGGCAACCGATGACTCGCATTTTTATCGCGGTGAGGAAGGTATGTCTTTCATTATGGTTAATCTCGGACAGGAACCTCTCACTACAGAAAATGTGCTAAGTGCTATTCGTGCAGGCAGGTTTATCGCAACGCAGGGTCCTATGTTTGATTTTGCACTTGAGGGAGATGAGGCTGTGCTCAGAAGTGAAACACCCCTTTCTCTTGTTACGTTTTTTACCAACCGTGTCTACGAGGAGGATCGGTGTACCGTTATGACGGATAAACCGCTTTACCAAGCGCGTTTTAAAATAAAGCCCGTAGATACCTTTGTCCGTGCTGAGTGTACCGCAGTGGAAGGCGGAGTCGGGTACTCAAAAATTATACCTTTGAAGAAATAGATGGAGGAGATATGAAAGAATACAAGATTTACAACTATATAAATCCGCTTCCATTGGAAGCAATTCATTTTGGCGGCGTGTTAGAAGAACAAGCAGCAACTTTTTTTCGTGCCCGCGTCAAATCTGATTATGCACATGACGTTATTTATAAGGAGACAGAGGAACAGTTTCGCATTCGTGATGATGACGAGAAGCCGGTCGGAATGTGGAGAGGTGAATTCTGGGGAAAATGGATGATATCAGCTTGTCGTGTAGCCCGTTATGATGAAGATGCTAAACTTATCGAGTTTATCAAGAATGCAGCTCATAATCTGATTGCTACTGCAGATGAAGATGGCTACATAGGAACTTATCGTGATCCCGAAAATGTACTTCCTTGCGATCCTGAGGAAGGGATTGCCGTATTCGGAACACCTTGTAATTTCAATTGGAATGTATGGTGTCGGAAATACACACTTTGGGGACTGCTCGAGTCGTATGATTTGACAAAGGATTCCGTTATTCTGAATGCAGCTGTGAAATCTACAGATCACCTTATAGATATGTTAGAACGCCTTGAAATTAAGATTACAGAGTGTGGCGCTTTCAATGGATTGCCGGCAGGCTCCATTATGAAGCCTGTACTGATTCTTTATCGCATCACAGGAAAGGAACGTTATCTGAAGCTGGCACTTTCCATTGCGGATGACTGGGAGCGTACGGATGGCAAGGTACCAAATCTCATAGCAAATGCCCTTACAATGAAACCGGTGCATGAATGGTATGAGGAACCTGAAAAATGGGCAAAGGCATATGAAATGATGTCCTGTCTGGATGGTTTGTTGGAACTTTATCGAGTGACGGGAACGGAGAAATACTTGACTGTAGTAAAGAATATGTATGAGCTTCTTTGGACACATGAACAGAATCTACTCTTTTCTGTAGGCTTTAATGATCAGTTTGCTCATGGTGGTGCATGGCCGAATTCTATAAGTGAGCCTTGTGATGTGATTCACTGGATGAGAGTTTGTTATGAACTTTATTGCCTGACTGGCGATGTGAAGTATATGCATACCATCGAATTGACATTTTATAATGCTTTTCTTGCATCTTCTTTCAAGGATGGCGAGTGGGGCGCACGTGGTGTTCGTAGTGCGGGAAGACATATGGTGATGAATGGACAGGCAAGAATGAATTACAGCCATTGTTGTGTAAATAATGTTCCGCGTGGTTTCCTGAATATAGCAGAGTGTTTTGTAATGCGCAGAGCGGAAGGGCTTACTGTGAATTTTTATACGGATTTTACTGCCAAAACGGAAGTGGCTGATGTGGTTATTGGAGGCTCCTATCTTCGTGATGGTAGGGTACAGATTCACATGGACGCAAGAGAGGATTTCGTATTAAGGCTCAGAGTTCCAGAGTGGAGTGCGCATACGCTGCTGAATGGTCAGGAAATCATTGGTCAGGATGGCTATTATTCTCTTGATGTAAAGGCTGGTATTACGGAGCTTTCACTTAGCTTTGAGATGAAGCCAGTGCTTCGTGAACTTGCTGAAGTACCGGAGCATTTTCCATCTGAGGATTTCAGAGTGAGAAGATATGTGAATGGAAATGCTGTAACGGAGGATGTGATGACTTGGGACAAGCGTGCTACCCTGCTTTATGGTCCGTTGCTTTTGACACGCTCCAAGCTTGTGGGTAATACGGAAGAGGAAATGTTTGGTTCTGAAACAGTGGCGCACAAGGGATACACCTGTGAGGTGACACCGGTAGAATCCGACCGCGTGAATTATGCTTTTCATGTGAAGTTTACTAATGCTTCCGATACCGTGGAAATGGTGATGTGTGATTATGCTTCAGGAACCAATATTACTTCCTATGATGATGTGAAGCTGTTCAACATTTTTATATAGTATGAGCCATATGGAGGTTTGCAATGAAACAGTCAACAATTGATTTTGCGCGCGAGGAGCTTGCAAAATATCTTCAGATACTCGGCGTAAAAGCAGAGATAACGCTTGGTCTTTTCGCGGATTTTGACGTCGAGGTGGCGGTGGAACAACCGGTATATGATGATGCTATCACAATTTCTGTTAAGGATAAAAAGGGCTATGTTGCCGGTTCTAATGAACGCAGTGTGCTTATTGGTGTTTACCGCTTGCTTTCTGAATGGGGCATCGGTTGGGTACGTCCGGGCAAGAACGGTACACATTATCCGAAGAGCTGCAACGCACAGGATGTAGAAATCCTTGAAGTAGCAGCTAAGCGTCACCGCACTATGTGCATTGAGGGTGCGGTAAGTATTGAAAACGTACTGGATATGATTGAATGGCTCCCTAAGGTCGGATTTAATGGCTATTACATACAGTTCAGTCTGCCGTATGAGTTTTTTGAGCGTTGGTATTCACACAGAAAGAATCCGATAAAGGCTCCTGAGCCGTTCACAGTTGAACAAGCGGAAGAATATCAAAGGCTCATGGTGCAGGAGATAAAGCGACGTGGCCTGCTTCTTCATGCAGTAGGTCACGGCTGGAACTGTGCACCGTTCGGGGTATCTGATCATGGTTGGTACACCCCGGATCCTGAAAGTATGCCACAATCCTACAAGGATAGTTGTGCACTCGTAAATGGTGAACGTAAGGTATGGCGTAATACCCCTCTTTATACACAGTTGTGTTACTCCAATCCATTTGTAAGAAATACAATGGTAAATGCCGTGATAAAGTATGCGGAGGAGCACCCTGAAACGGACGTCATCCATTTCTGGCTCGGTGACTATTTCAATAACACTTGTGAATGTCCTGAATGTACAAAGGGCACATATGCAGATCATTATGTGAGAATGGTAAACGATATCACGGACGAGCTTGTTTCCCGCGGACTTGATACCAAGGTGGTGGTTCTTATTTGTTATAATACCTCCCATCCGCCGAAGCTGGAACGAATAAAGCATCCAAAAAGTGCATTGCTTCTGTTCGCTCCAATATCACGTACCTTTGCGGAATCCTTCCCGAATGGCTACAGAGTAACGGAAATACCTGAATACAGAACAAACAACTTTGATCTTGTGTACGGAAAAACCGCTTCAGTCGATGCAAATCTCTCATATATGCATGCATGGAAGCAGTGTTACGAAGGAGATACTGTGGATTTTGACTACCATCTTATGTGGGATCAGATGCTGGATGCAGGTGGCGAGGGTATCGCCAGGGTCGCATATGACGATATTCGTAATTTGGAATCGCTTGGCATGAACGGCTTTATCAGTTGTCAGCTTCAGCGCAATACATTCCCGACATCTATAGCGATGACAACCATGGCAAAGGTTCTTTGGAATAATGATGCGGATTTTGATGAGATAAGACGAGAACTTTATGCTGCATCCTTCGGAGAGGATGCAATGGAGGAACTCTGCAATTATTTTGCAGTGCTTTCCCGCGCGTTTGATATCGGAT
>X409_Impala__coassemble_610_pt1 | contig 12690 bp, 13 predicted proteins | sample X409_Impala__metabat2_low_PE_015 | metagenome-assembled genome bin X409_Impala
ATCTTGATACGTTATACAGACAAGTTGGCAAAACGTAATATTTTAATTCCAATAAAGCTACTATTATTCAGCGAACAGAACATTGTATTTCTAGAAAAACTTTTAAAAACATGACATAGCAAAATATTTATGATATAATTATGGTGTTTTTTGAAAAATCACCTTACGAGGAGTATGATGTTATGAGGATGGGCGTTAGGAAACCGAGCATAAAACGAAGTGTTAAGGCTCGTACAACTGGAAAAATAAAGCGTAATGTTAAAAAGGCTGTTAATCCTTTATACGGTAAAAAGGGTATGGGTTATATTAATGACCCTGAAAAGGCTATATACAATAAAGTTTATAATAAAACCACCATTGGTGTTTCTGATATCATGAATAGTGGCTGTAATTCCAATAGTGATTTGGATGGCGTACCTGATGAATTGCTTGAGAAAATTGCTGCTTATGAAGAAATGGAAAATAACACTTCTCCGAGAACTTGGAAAATCTGTGGTTTCCTTATGAAAGCCTTAGCTGTCATCTGTGCATTTATTTTTGGTTTGCCAGGGCTTTTTGCTGGAATGTTTCCGTTGCTTATCATTGCTGTCATTGTGGCGGTTGCTATGTGGAAATTAGGTTCTTCGTGGACAAAGAAAGCTACTATCTCTAAAGAAACAGAAAATCTTCAGATGCAAGAAGAAAATATTCCTACGGGAAGCGTACATATTTCTGTTTATAATTCTGAAAGATGTTTGGCTCATAAATGCGACCCTGCTCCTGTTGATTTAGGAGAATATGCAAGTAATGCAGGTGGCTTTACTAACTGGGCAACTTATGATGTTACAGCTTTGAACCCTACTACAAACAGAAAAAATAAACGTAGATATAGAGCGGTTAATGAGAAGCATATTGAAAAATTAGCCACAGCAGAGGGATTAGTGAATGTTGAAATTGTCGATGTAATTTCTCACGAAGCACCTACAGAAAAGCAGTTAAATTATGCAAAAGATTTAGGTTTGTCTATTCCAGAGGGAGCTTGCAAAGAGGATGTCAGTGCAATATTAAGTAGATTATTGGATTCTACCGATGTTGTAAGAGAAGAAAAAGTGTCAGCAGATTTAGTCAGAAATTATTACAGACCACTTGAAAGTCCAACAAAAGAATTTGCATTTTTTGCTTCTGAAATGGGAATATGTTTTTCTGCATATATCAGTGAAAAGACATTACTTGAAAAAGTTATTTATAATCTGGATGTTCGTGATAAATTGGCTTTCTACGCATATTGTGCGTTGTGTAGCCGAAATTACAAAAGAATCGGCAATATGTTAGAATCTCCGCACTATGCTCTATTTTATCAGTTTGCAGACAATTCTTTGGAAGCAGAAGCAATTATACGGTCTCTTGATGGACGAGAAATCGAAGATTATCTGTCGCCACATAAAGGTACATTGGTATATAAAGAGGTTATTAAATATATTTAGTTTGATATGCAATACTGCAAAAGTACATTTGTACCTTTGCAGTATTTTTGTTTTTCCCAAAAAAGAAATCTGCTCATTTTTTATAAATGAGCAGAAATTCTTTTTCTAATCCCCAAACTTAATGACATTGCTAAATATAGCCCCATCTTTTAATCAACTCCATTAAAGATCCTTTATCATTCATATCAGGATTCTCCAGCACTACCTCCAGTAAGTGATTTAATGCCTGACCTATTTCCTGTCCCGGCTTCATGCCTGCCTGAATTAAATCTCTGCCGGTTACAGCCAAAGACTTCAGGCTGATACACATGCCCTGATCCAGTACATCCTGATAGCTGGCCCTAAGCTGTTCCAGCTTAACTAACTTGGAATCTCTTTGTAATTTGCTTTGTGCCATTACATCTGCATACTTTATATCCAGCAGCATAGGAAAATTATCCAAATGAACCTTATTAATCAGCTTGCGTGTAAATGCCGGCGTGGCACTGACCGAATTACCATAATCATGATACACAATCAACAAAGCAACACGGTCGATCGTCTCGTTATCAAATCGCAGACGCTTTAATATTTTCCTTGCCAGCTCACTTCCCAGTGTTGGATGACCATAAAAATGATCCACACCATCCTCATCTGTAGTCCGTGTAGCAGGCTTTCCCACATCATGCAGCAACATGGCAAGCCGCAAAACTTTACTGGCCGGCACTAGCTCCATGGCCTTAACCGTGTGCACACCTACGGTATACAAATGATGGGGATTATTTTGCGGAGTATTCATCATCATATCGAACTCCGGGAAAAATACCCTGGTAATTCCCAATTCATAAAGCTTTAACATATACTCCGGATGTCCGGAAGTCAAAAGCTTCACTAACTCAACTTGAATACGCTCCACACTGATACGATCCAAGGTATGGGCAAGCTCCTTGATCGCAGCCTCCGTCTGTGCCTCTATTTGATAGCCCAGCTGTGCTGAAAATCGAACGGCCCTCATAATACGAAGTGCATCCTCTGAAAAACGCTCCTTGGCATTACCTACGCAACGAATAATACCGTTATTTAAGTCCTCCTGACCACCAAACAAATCAATCAGTCCCTTGGCTTCATTGTACGCCATGGCATTGATGGTAAAATCACGTCGCCTTAAATCCTCTGATAAAAGTGATGTAAAATTGACTTCCTTTGGATGCCGACTGTCTTCATACTCTCCATCGATACGATAAGTAGTAACCTCATAGCATTCCTTTTTTATCAGAACGGTAACTGTACCATGTTGGATACCGGTGTCTACCGTATGCTGAAACAGCTGCTTAATATCCTCCGGCTTGGCAGAGGTAGTAATATCCCAGTCATCCGGTTCACGTCCCAAAATAGAATCTCTGACGCAGCCGCCTACTGCATAGGCTTCAAATCCTGCTTGTTCAATTGTACGAATAATAGCTTGTACTGAATTTGGAAGCTGAATTTTTAACATCTCACCTTTACTCCTTTCCCACTCGTCAAAATTTTATCACATTTTGGCGAAAAGGGAAAGTAAAAGATAACATAATCTATCTAAATATGTATTCCACCCCTGCAAACCGCACCTTGTCCCCTTGCTTTAAAACATAACGCGTTCTCGGTTCCAGACATTTTTCATTGACCCAGGTCCCGTTTGTTGAATTCAAATCCTCCAAAATACATTCCTTGCCTTCCTTTACAATCATGGCATGAATACGACTTACACCTGCCTGCTGCAACAAAACCTGTGCCTTTTTAGGGTCCTTGCCAATAACCTTTCTAGTTTCGCCAGTATAAATATATTGTGGCTCACTTTCCTGTAAATTATACAAAATACCCTCATTACTTTCTATGGAGATAATCTGCGTACCGCCATCTTCTTGAGTGCTGCTTCTACTCAAGGTATCATACTCTTCTAAATACTTTGATTGTTGCTGCAATTCTCTTTCTTTTTCACGTTGCTTTTCCTGCCGGCGTACAAATATATTCAATGCCAGTAAGACGCCACCTGTTGCAACACAGAAAAATATCTTTAACAAAGTAAACGGTTTCCAGAACAGCAGACACCCTGCATCTAATAGAAGCAGCACAAGTAATCCGTATTTTAAATTACGAAATTCCTTTCCTGCCACCTCTGAGCTTGTATCCCGAGATATTATAACTGCTTCTCTCTCTGAGAAAGGGTCTATTGCTTCCTGCTGTTTCAGTGATTCTAAAGGTACCGCCAATGTCTCCGAAGTATCCTGCCCGCACTCCCCCGATAATATGTTCAACAACCTTTCCATTTCTCCTGCCAGATAAAAAAGCTCCTTTTGCTCCAGCAAGTGCTCATATACCTTATACAACTCTTCTACCAGCATATCATCCTGATAATCTAAATACTCAATACAAAACTCCAGCAATTGCTCAAGCTGCTCGTAGACTTCCCTATTCGACCCAAAGTGATATAAAAACTGTATTTCCTCTTCATTAGAAGATAGCATAATGTATTTGGGGTTAAATACAACACAACCCAAATTCAGTGCATACTCTGATAGTTCCCTACAAAGCTTAATCACAGCCTTTCCCAATGAAATCATATACTCCCTTTTCAACTTCTGAGTCTGCAGACAAACATCCAGAGACTGCATACCGCTTACCTCATAATACAAATATCGCTCTCCGTCCTGACTTCTTTGATGAAAAGGCAACAAGCTTCCCAGGATATTATAGGTACACATCTGATACTCATAAGACATCTCTAATTCTAAAGCACATGCCGCCCTAATATAACTTTTTTGATTTCCACGAATAAAACTAATTTCCTCATTCACTTGAATGCTCCTCCTTATCTGATAAGCCTTTCAAAAAATTACGCCCTGCCTTACATAATCGCAACGTATCTGCAGGGCTAATAGTGATAGTTTGACAATCTGCATTTAAACTCCATATGTCCGCTCCAATACCCGCCAGCGAAAAAGGATTGACCATTTGGCCATTGCTGCTGATGTAAATATAATTTCCACGTACCTGATATGTACAGGAAAGCTCCTCAGCCAATATATATTTATGATAGAGCTGTCTTTCCTTTTCCTGCAGTCTGGCCACCTTTTCTGCCGGGTCAGTTACTGTTAAATGACTGCCCTCCACACCCAGCAGGTATGCATTGGCTTGTAATACACAACGATTGTGTAAAAACAAGCCCATATATATCAAGAAGGTGTACAAAAACAACAACACCGGTATTAGCAGTGTATATTCTATGGTTACAAAAGCTCCCACGGTTTGCTTTCTCATAAGCTCATCCCCACATGCACTATTGTCAAAAAAGGAATAAAGGGAATACAGATATGTTTTCTTTTATAAAAAAGCTTTAACGTCAGGCCAAATACGGCTGTCAGGAAAAATCCCAGCATCAGCCAAATACATGTCCTTTTCCATCCATAAAGAAGCCCATAACACACACTGAGCATACCATCCCCCAGTCCAATACTTTGTGGCAGCAACAATGCGGCAACTACCAACCAAACACCCGGAAACACAGAACATATTATTTCAAAAAGACCGGCATGTTGCCTTACTCCATATACCATACTGCTTAAAAGCAATATAACTAAGACCCAAACAGGCAATAATCTTTTTCGTATATCCTCTATGCTAAGTACCATCAGACATCCACCTACCACATAATTCATCTCACATCAGCTCCTTCCTCCTGACCACACCGACTGCAAAGTGGCCAATCTACAACCTCTTCTATCGTAACCGTATAAATCGTACGCTTTAACCCCGAGCAGGAAAGCTCCGAATGATACCGGTCTCCTGTTGCAGTAATGTAAAAGCTGCTTACTCCCTCCGTATCATCACAGCACTTACTGCACGCGGTATACCTTCCTCCGGAATTATTACGTTTATCCCACAGCTCCTTTACATCTACACTTTTTATAGACAGCTTCAAGTGTGTGCAGCTTTTGGTCAAGTGATAAACTCTTCCGTTTTCCGTAATATAAACATATTCTTTATCCTCTTCATTCTCCCCCGAAGAATACCCCGTCCACAGCCTGCCATAATAACGATTATTCATAGACACACTGGTTCCTGCAAAAGAAAATAAAGGCTCCACCGTATATCGGGCTAATATAAGAAGTCCATCTTCTCCGGTATTAATATGTGAACCAAGAAAGGAGATCCCCTCCGCCCCGCCCCGTATGGTTTGGGCAAATAGAGGAGTATTACACTGCTCCCTGACCTGTGACGCCAAATATCCTTGTGAAAATGCCAGCGCTGAGATTACCTCTTTTCCTAAATGAAGCTCCTCCCCGGAATCCATTACCTCATCATACACGTTCCCTAAAATACATACTGGCTCTCCCGCTGCTTTGACTGCATATAAAACACCGTTATACACACTCAAATAATTTAGTAAGGACATAATCTCCAGAAAGAAAAAAAGAAAGATTGGTATTGCAATGGAAGCCTCTATACTAACGCTTGCCTTTACTTTTACGGATAATCGAAGAGATACTTTTTTTAGACCAGCAAGGCTATTGGAGCAGAAAAAGAGTATGACTTGATATATTTTGCCACGTGCTTGGAGAAGCTTATTTTTAATATTTTTTTTGATGAAGTTTTGTGATTCTTGATTTGCCACACCGGTCATATTAAAAAGTACCTCTTCGATTATCCGTATATAAATTTTCTACTGTCTAGTAATACACCAACTTCTTGCTTATGGTGTACTCCTTGCAGTAATTATCTTGAAAGCTGCCAAGCAAATATGCCTGACTGATACAACCATCCATTCTGAAAGCACTCTGCTTTTGTCTCACAGACAGTTCAATCAAATCCATCGCTCTCATGGTAAGCGTTTCCCTGCTTTGCAGCAAAATCAAAATAATCAAATATTCTTCATACCCTAAAGTAAAATTTGCCATCGCATCCAAGGGCACGCTTTTAACAAGTGCCACTTCTCCTCCATTAAGCAAGGTTTGTAAATCTGCTATGCTATCTTCATAAGCCCAATATAATAAAAGTGCCTGTGCCACCACCGGCTCCAGCCAGGGAACCAGTGCAGCTGCCACGGTTGCGATGCTATGGGCCTCCAGCTGTTTGGTCTCATCCTGTAACAGAAGCAAATAATTATCAATCTCCCGAATTGCCAAAAGCTCAGCTACAACGACTTCCATATTCTGTGCATCAGCATTCATTCCGCCAATCAGATACTCCAGCTCATATTGCAGCTTGCCCTGCTCCTCATAGAAATCTGTTTCATCTAAGTCGTTAACTTCCGACGCACCTGCTTTCATATCCGTATAAGCGGCAAAGTGATCCAGAACATACTTACAAAACAATGATTTATTCCACATACTGTTCCATACGCTGTCATCTGCATTATTCTCCGCCATACTGCCTGCTGCAAGCTCTCTGTGAGATGCCAAGGCAGATGTATTCACTTTGACAGTGGAAACCTTAGTATAATCAGGAACAATCTGCCTAAGCAGCACATTGGCAGATGCAATTTGCTCCAATGGATTGTCTATATCCACCGTTTCATACTCAGCCTCCTCCAGTAAAACAGGAGTGCCGTCTGCCTTCTGTCCCCATACGGCTTCCTTTACCAGTACTTCCGTGCCATCTGCATCTGCAATAGCATGGCCGGCTTCTTTTTTTTGCTCTGTCATACTTTGGCCAATATCCTGAACAGATTCCACCTGATTAAGCCATCCCAAAATCTGCTCTATATACGGAATACCTACTGAGGCCTCTGCTGCTTCCACAGCCTGCATATAAAAATCCTTGCCGCCAAAATCCGTAGCCAGAGCCACATCAAAAATAACAGCACCCTCATACCAAAGCCCCAGCCAGCCGCCATTGTCGTATCCCAGATTTCTGTCTATGTAACCCTTTAAATGCTGTTTAACAAGCTCATAATCAGGCATATCCGTGCCATAACTGCTATCTATATAGAATAAATCATAGTCTTCCCATAATACCTGATGATACTCTGCCAGCAAACACTGCGCTCCGGTATCAAAAATAACATCTGCCTTTAGCAGCATGGTATTTTCCCTTGCACTCTCAATTAAAACCATACAAAATGACAATGCTAACGTGATGGTCAAGGCCAGAAACACACTGACAGAACCCTCTGCTCTTTTCATATAAACACCTATACCCTCATTGCCTGATTGGTAATCTTGTCCATAATATTTTTAACCAGATCCATAATCTGCTCTTTAAAAATCAAAACCACTGCAATCAATACCACCATCAACAGTATTACTTCTACTGTGGTAATACCACTCTCATCCTGTAAGCAGTATTTCATACGATAAAATAATTTTTTCATAAATTGTTCCTCCTAAAATTGCATATTTGTAAATGCCGGTATCATAATTAACGCAATTACAATTCCCAGCTGTAACATCATAGGTGCTATCAGAGCAGTAGATATCTGATCACCTGTCACCTTACACTGTCGCCTTTTCTCCTCCCGTACCTTATCAACCTCCTTCTCTAACTGCGCAGCCAGACCTTGTGCTCCATTTAACATACCTTGATTTAAAATTCCGGCCAGCTTTCGATAATCAGTATGATCGGTGCAGTCCCCAAAATACTCCATGGCTCCGGTAAAGCTGTAACCATTTTGTATGTTCTTCTCAAATTGCAGCAACGCCTCTCTTAGCAGATGACCCGGCTCCTTTCTCTTCCGATAATCAGCAACACAACACCCCAGCGCAGCCTGCAAATTCAATCCCGCTGAAATATACAGAGACAAACTGCTGACAAAGGATACATATTCTGCCTGATAAACTGCCTGTCTTTTGTTTTTCTCCCCCCGCAAATCATAATCCTGCCCAAACCACACCGCTATACCGGCCACAAGCACGAGTCCGGCTGCCCAAAGCAGGCTATAATCACTTTCTATCAGTTTATACTGCAATACTTCGCCTTCAAAAGACGCCGGAAGCTCCCATGCCTCATCTTCTCTATCCTCAGACTCTGACTTTTCCAGAAAAGCTTTTAACATCCTTTTGTAGCGCTCCTCTGCTGTTAACACTTCCTTTTGTACCAGAACCCCAAACTGCTGCTCCCAAATCCAGTCACCATAATAGCAAACAGCTGTCAGCATCACCAAACAGTCCTCTTCCAAACCAACCCTGTTAACAGTACCCACCGTATCAATCAATTGCTCGTTATCACTTTCCCAATAAATATCAAAAGGGTACCCTTCTACATAAGCGGGTAAAATTAAATGCTCCGTTATCTGCTCCAGACTCTCATTTCCCCCGAGAATATAGTTCTCCAGATATGCTGCAAGAGCCTCAAACGCCCGATCTGCCTTTTCTTTATTAAGCATTTGAGGTACCAGCTCCAGCTGATACTTATCCCCCTGCTGCCCGGCCTGCAAAATGACTTCTGTTGCTTCTTCGTAGGCCTCGGGCCGTTCTATGACGTCCACATGAGTTCTGCCGTTAAGCCTGTTTTGCAGAAAAAACGTACCCAATAACAGCACACCTGCCCCTAACAGCCCCAACAGATAACCCAGCTTTTGCATATAATAGGCTTCTGTATCCCGACCAAGCAATTCCATATCTCTCTGAATATCCTTAGGAAAAAGCATATAAGACATTGGAGACTTTTTTAGCCACTTATAAATGCTCCTCGTAATGCTATGCATATATTTTGGTATCATATCCTTACCTCTGTCATCCTCTCTCCCCACATTACGCCTCCTATGTATACGCCCATGCACACCGTCATAATCAACACACCCCGTAAGTTATGATATAACGGTTCAAAATAACCGCCACTGGCCTTACCCACAAAAAATAATATTGCAAAAGGCATGACACACATAATACGCTGCTCCATTTTCTTGGCAGATATCATGGCTTGAATTTCCTGACGTAAATCAATTTTCTCCGCAATCTGCTGTATGGTTCTTTCCAGGGTGAATGTCATACGTCCTCCCTGCTTACGTGCTGCCGCAAATACCACCGAAAACTCCTCAATCACCTCTACGCCTGTTTCTTCACCCAGCTTACGTACACACGCCTCTACTGGTATATTCAGCTCTAACCCACGATACAACTGCTCCAATCCAAGTAATATAGGCTGACCTGCACCTACATGATCTACAAAGCCGTCCCTGCAATGAAGTATAGCCTGCTCTACGCTCTTTCCTGCATGCAACCCACCCTTCACATATTGAAGCCACTCCTTAAATCCGGACTCAATCTTAAGTACCACCTGCTTTCGCCACCCTTGCCACTGCCTGTACAACAATACAATTGCAATCGGTAAAAGACACGGAAAAGCAATCCAGCTCTTGTAGAAAAAATAACAAAGCATTCCCTGACAAAAAACACTCTTTGCAGTCCAAACACCTAATAACCTGCCCGTTACTTTAGGCAAGTACGGTGAAACCTGCCATGCGGAGCTTTCCTGTATGCGTAAGTTCACCCACCTTTTGCAGCTTTCCAAGTACCTTGCCATGCTCTTCACCTTCCTCTTCAAACATATAAAGCAGCTTCATCTCTATCTCCCCCTGCTCTAAACCTAACAACTCCCAAACCTCCAAAACCTTTCTGGAACGATCCCTGAGCCTGCCAAGATGAACAATGATATCGATGCTTAAAATTTGCCTGCGAATAGCCACCAGAGGAAGCTCCTTACTCATCAGACACATGGATTCCAGCCTTGAAATCATATCCTTGCCTGAATTACTGTGGCCTGTAGACATACTGCCCTCCTGGCCGGTATTCATAGCCTGTAACATATCGATACACTCCTCTCCCCGCACCTCACCCACAATAATTCTGCTGGGCCTCATACGTAAAGAGGTCTTAATCAAGTCACGCATGGTTATTGGCTTACACTCTGCATCATTACTGTTGCGAGTCTCCAGACGCACCAGATTGGGTGTATTCATAAGCTTAAGCTCCGCACTGTCCTCCAGCGTGATAATACGCTCTTCCTCCGGAATATAGCCTGATAAGATGTTTAAAAAGCTGGTCTTGCCTGCCCCGGTCCCGCCGCTTACAAAGATATTGTACTTGGCAATCACCAACCTTTCTAAAAATTCGGCACATTCTCGGGTAATACTGCCCATTTGAATCAGATCCGTCATTTGTAGTGGAGTTTTACGGAAATGACGAATAGTCATGGCATCTCCCTGCAGTGATATAGGAGAAAGCACTACATTGACACGGGAGCCATCCTCCAGTCTGGCATCCACAATAGGGCTGGCACCATTTACCACACGATTGCACTTGCCCACAATCTGCTGGATAATGTCCTGATAGCGCTCCTTGGACTCAAACTGCCCATCATAGCGCTCTATCCTGCCCCCTCGCTCCACAAAAATATTATCATAGCTGTTTATCATAATCTCCGTAATATCTTCCTGACTAATCAACTCCTCCAAAAGGTCTAACTTACGAATACTATTAAAGACCTCCTTTAACAGCCTTTCCTTGTCCCGGGGCCTTAGTAATCGATAACAAGCAAAGCCCTCGGCAATCTCCTCAATACGACTATATACCACATCATCCTCAAGAGCCTCCTCCACTTGCAAAAATGTCATAACACGTTCCTTAATCTGTGCTCTGCATACTTCATATCCTGCATTCATAACAATCCGGCCTCCTTTGCTGCCTGTAACACCAGCTCCGTCATCGGCCCCGGCATATACTCCTGCAAATGAGCCGGCAGAAGCGTCACCTGCGGCATTTCAGACCTTCGGGTTTTGTCCAAAACATCCGCATAACCGGACTCCTCCAAAACACTGCAATACTGCTGCCATTTTGCACTTGCCCTTTCATCTGCTTTGGTCAGAGAAAATATTATCTGACTTTCTCTTAAAATCGTGAAGGTACCATGAATAAAATCGCTGACATCTACAATGATATAGTCATATAGACCACTTTGCTGCAGAGTATGAAGCATACAACGCCACATGTCCTCTGTAACATCCTGTAAATTGCAGGGATTTAAAACCGGCGGAATCATATCCACCTCTTCTAAGCGATAAATGTACTTTTGTAAAATTAATGGAATGTTATCATTTGTTGATTGGTTGACGTAATAGATAAAATCTGATATGTCTTTAGAAATGGACCCTGCAAGCATGCGGTCCATGCCTGAATAGCCCTCTAAATTCAGATATAACGTGCGACCCTTTTTCGATAGTAAGTGTGCCAAAGTGATGCCAAAGGTAGTTTGCAGGCATCTTTTTACAGGAGAGTACAAGCTGATTAATTGTGCCCCTACCGTAGCCTGTACGTTAGCCTTCTCACCTTGTAAGTATCCCTGTATGGTATGCAGCAGCACCGCTGCACTGCGATATTTAAATACGGAATCCGCGTCCTCCGGCTGATCCGTCCACCATATCACCCTGCCCGGCGGCGGTGCCTCAATAACTGCCCGGAGACTGCAGTCCAGTATCCATAAATCTGCAAACAGAGAGGAAGCATCCTGCATCCATTTGCCCGCATCCGAATAGTAACAAATATTGTACTGAGCCAGTCCATGGCTGAGCCAATAATCCACGAGCCTTTCTGCCAAAACCCTGTCAGGCTCAAAAAAACATATTTTTCCGCTCATAATAACCTCTTTCATTATGCCGGCCGGATTACTTTTATTGAAATATTTCGAGTATGCTTGTATTATAACAAAGTAAATTGGTTTGTCCATAGCTTTTACAAAGATTGTTTATTTTCGTAAAATATTCACAATAAAAGACGATATATCGCCTGCCACCCCTCGCAAACCCTTGATTTATCGACATTTTAGATGTCAATACGACTCCTTTTTCTGTTTTCCTGTCATACTTTTTGGATGGCTTTTAGTATACTTTTCCCAAATTTTTACTATACTAAATATATAGCTGGAAGTGAGGTGACATAGATGAGAATGATTTTTCAGCAAACTCCTATAACTCTCACCGGTAGTGAGGAGGTTTCTGAAACAAAAGAAGATCTTTTAGAGGATCTGAAAAAAACCAGATATGCTTTGGAAGTCGCTTACAGCGGTTTTGATAACGTTACCGACCCGGATTTAATCGACTGCTATATTTATCAAGTGAATGCCATTTTAAAGCAATATAAATTCCTATTAGACAAAATCTCACAGAAAGAAGAGGAAAAAGAATTACTGCTGGAGAAATAAAATCAAGCCGGACGCTGCTGCAGTATCCGGCTTTCGGTTTAATCAACAAGGAAGTCATCCTCCCTAAGTACAATCA
>X409_Impala__coassemble_612_pt1 | contig 12670 bp, 9 predicted proteins | sample X409_Impala__metabat2_low_PE_015 | metagenome-assembled genome bin X409_Impala
GATTAAGACCTTGATTAATGAGAAAAAGTCCGAGAACCCGGATACGTTACTGCTGGATGCAGGTGATTTTTCTATGGGTACGCTTATTCAGGTGGTTTTTGAAGAGGAAGCTTCTGAAATCCGTATGTTGGGCGAACTTGGCATTGATGTGACAACTCTGGGTAATCATGAGTTTGATTATAAGGCGGCAGGGCTTGCCAATATGATGAATCATGCAGTAGCAAGTGGTGATACTCTTCCTGCTATGGTGGTTTGTAATGTGGACTGGGAAGGCATGGAGGCCAAAGGGCTCACAGAGGACCAGAAGCTTTTGCTGGCAGCTTTTACGAACTATGGTGTTGAGGAATATATTATCGTAGAAAAGAATGGTGTACAGATTGCCATTACAGGTGTGTTTGGTGAGGATTGTCTGGATTGTGTGCCGAACTGTCCGCTGGCTTTTGAGAACCCGGTGGAAGCAGTGAAGGAAACCGTTGCAGAAATTCAGGCTAAGGAAGACATAGATATGATTGTCTGCGTGTCTCACAGCGGCACCTGGGCAGATGAGGACAAGTCTGAGGATGAAATTCTGGCAAAAAATGTGCCGGAGTTGGATTTGATTATCAGTGGTCACACCCATACGAAGCTGGAGGAGCCTATTGTCCATGGGGATACCTATATTGTTTCTGCAGCAGAGTATGGTAAATATTTGGGCAGCCTCTCTATGACGCAAAAGGATAATGGTCGTTGGAGCATGGATACCTACGAACTTATTACCGTGGATACCTCTATTGAGCCGGATGCTGCTACGCAGGCTAAGGTGGATGCACTGATGGACATGGTGGACAGCAAGTATCTGGAGCAATTTGGTTTTACCAAGGACCAGATTCTGGCTGACAATGATATTGCATTTGCGGACAGCTCTGATACCGGTGCATTGCATACAGAGGTAAATCTGGGCAGTATTATGGCAGATGCCTATACATATGCGGTGGAAAAGTTTGATACCACGGATACTCATCCGGTAGATGTGGCAGTAGTGCCGGCAGGAACCATCCGTGATACCTATGCAAAGGGTCATATAACCACAGAAAATGTTTTTAACTCCTTTTCTTTAGGAATCGGAGCTGATGGCATTCCGGGTTATCCACTGATTAGTGTATATCTGACCGGGGCAGAGTTAAAAACTGTAGCAGAAATCGATGCCAGCATTTCCGATTTAATGACTACCGCCAGATTATATACGGATGGCTTATACTGGCATTATAATCCGAATCGTATGATTTTAAATAAGGTTACGGATGTGTTTTTAGTAAATGGCAGTGAGGAGCGTGTAGAACTGGTGGATGACCAGCTGTACCGCGTAGTTACTGACTTCTATTCCTCACAAATGCTGGGCGGTGTAACCGATATGTCTTACGGTCTTTTGTCTGTTGTGCCGAAGTTTGCAGACGGCACACCGATAACCAACTATGAGGACGCTGTGATTACTGCAGATGGTCAGGAGCTGAAGGCATGGGCAGCCATTGCGCAGTACATGACCTCTTTTGAGGATACAGACGGTGACGGTACACCAAATGTACCTGCGAAGTATGGTACACCGGAAGGACGCAAGGTAGTAGAGGACAGCCGTAACCTCTGGGATTTGATAAAGAATCCAAATAAATTTTTCTTTATAATAATCGGAGCTATTTTGGTTGTTATACTGATTTTGATTGCTGTTATCTTACTGGTGAAAAAGATTGTGAAGTGTATTATTAGACGGTGTCATAGATGAAGCAGGGTATATTATACAAAATACAAATAACATTTGCTGTCTTGGGCTCACTTTGGCTATGCACGGGCTGCAGTGTTCTGACGGATAGTTCTACAGGAGAGAGCGGTACGGCGGGGATAGAGGCAGCAGCAGAGCCAGAGACTGTCGAGCATACAGAAGTTGCAGAGGTTATAGAGACCGCCGAGGAGTTTCAAGAATTCTTTGTAACGGTAGAGCTTTTGGCGGTAGGGGACAATTTGATACACGAAGGCTTGTACAAGACAGGCATGAAGGCTGATGGTGAGTGGAATTATGACCACGTGTATGCCAATGTCCGCGATGAGGTGGAAGCAGCGGATTTGGCTATTATTAATCAGGAAACCATTTTTATTAATGACCGCAGCAAAATCAGCGCATATCCCAGATTTGGTTCTCCGCCGGAAATCGGTGATTCTCTGGTACGGACCGGCTTTGATGTGGTGCTCCATGCCAGTAACCATACGGTAGACAAAGGAGCTGAGGGTGTCTGGGATACTCTGAATTTCTGGAAGGAAAAGCATCCACAGATTACGGTACTGGGTATTAACGACAGTGCAGAAGCCCAGGAGGAGATTGATGTGGTAGAGTGTAAGGGCATCCGTTTTGCTATGCTTAATTATACGTATGGGCTGAATGGTCTGCCTATGCCTGCAGATGAGCCTTATCTGGTAAATTTGCTGGACAAGGACAAGATGACCAGGGATATTGCTAAGGCAAAAGAGCTTGCCGATTTGGTGGTAGTATTTTTGCATGTAGGGAATGAATATGTGTATGAGCCAAGTGAACAGTCCAAGCAGTGGGTGGACTTTCTTTTGGAGCAGGGTGTAGACATTGCCATTAATGCCCATCCGCATGTATTGGAGCCTTATACCATGCTGACCGGAGAGGATGGCCATGAAATGCTGGTATATTATTCTGTGGGCAATTTTGTTTCTACCCAGGACCGGATACCAAGGCTTCTGGGTGGTATGGCCAAAATTACCATAGAAATGCATGTCCATGAGGATGGCAAGGATTTTCGTATTAAAGACTATACTTTGGAACCTTTAGTTGCCCACTGGAATTACGGCACTATGGAATTTGGCGTATATATGCTGGAGGACTACACCAATGAGATGGCCGCAAAGCATGGTATTCTACGCAAAACCAATGAGCCTTTTTCAGTAGAAGTTTTGTGGGATTTGTACGATGAAATCATGGACATAGAACCATGACGAGGAGGTTACATATGAAACAAATTAAGCATGTTGCGATTATAGGTATGGGAGCTTTAGGGCTTTTATATGGTCAGCAGATACAGGATGCATTAGGGCAGGAGGCAGTCTCTTTTGTAATGGATGAGGAGCGTTTTGCTCGCAATAAGGAGAAGGTGTATTGCATTAATGGCAAGGTGGTGGAGTTTAATGTGACATGCGTGTCAGGTGCAAAACCGGTGGATCTGGTAATTGTAGCGACCAAATCTACGGGCTTGGAGAGCGCGTTGGATGTAATGGTACCGGTGGTAGGCGAGGATACCATTATTATTTCTGTTTTAAATGGTATCAGCAGTGAGGGGATTATTGCAGAGCGTTTTGGTGCAGAAAGAGTGTTGGGATGTGTGGCTATAGGCATGGATGCCATGCGAGAGGGTAGTAATCTCCAATATTGTAATAAAGGACGACTTCAGGTGGGCACCCTTGTTGACGGGCAAGAGGAAATGTTGAACCGTGTGATGGCATTTTTTGAACAAATTGGGCAGGCTTATGAGGTGAAGAAAGATATTATGCAGGCTATGTGGAGTAAATTCTTGCTGAATGTGGGTGTAAATCAGACTTGCATGGTGTATGAGACCACCTACGCAGGTGTGCTGCAGGAGGGGGAAGCCAGGGTGCAAATGCTTGGGGCTATGCAGGAGGTGCTTGCAGTGGGGCAGGCAGAAGGAATCGTTATTTGTGAGGCGGATTTGCAAAGAGCACTGATGATTACCGGTGGACTGAAGCCGGATGGTTATCCTTCTATGCGTCAGGATGCTATAGCACATAGAGCCAGTGAGGTGGAATTGTTTGCAGGTACGATTATGAAGCTTGCTGCAAAGCATGGTATTCCAGTGCCGGTAAATTCCTTTTACTATGAGAAAATTAAGCAAATGGAGGAGACTTACATTCAGTTGGATGTCTACTAAGTCAATGTTGCAAGTTGTTACATTATCCCCTTGCGAAATGAAAAACTTTACTGTATAATGTAAATAACAAAAAAAGCGTAATACAAAGGAGGTACTACCCATGGGCAAATTTGTTATCAAAGAAGTAAAGACCGGCTTTAAGTTTGACTTAAAGGCTGGAAACGGCGAAGTAATCGCTACATCTGAGGTGTATACCACAGAGGCTGCTTGCAAGAAGGGCATTGAGAGCGTTATAAAGAATGCTGCTGTTGCAGGTGTGGAGGATCAGACTGTAGAAGAGTTCGAAAAGGTAAAGCATCCTAAGTTCGAAATGTATGCAGACAATGCAGGCGAGTTCCGTTTCCGTTTGAAAGCTACTAACGGTGAAGTTATTGCTGTAAGCGAAGGTTACAAGGCAAAGGCAAGCTGCAAGAATGGTATCGAAAGCGTTGTAAAGAATGCTGCAGATGCAGAAGTTGTAAAGGCTGAATAATCTACATAGTTTGAACATTTTTAAAACCAAATACAAAGCATAGACCACATGGGCCGTTATGGTTCATGTGGTTTTCCATATTTTCCCGCATTTCTTTTGTTGATATTTTCGTGTATATCGTTTATTATATTCTTAATAAGGATGGTGTTGTATTTTAGTTTAGAAGCGCTGATAAAGGTGCTGTTTATTAGGGATTATGATTGATGTTAAGGAGAGCTGTTATGTTTATTTCTGAGGATATTAAATATATTGGTGTAAATGACCATCAGGTGGATTTGTTTGAGGGGCAATATGAGGTGCCAAACGGGATGGCATATAATTCATACGTTATTTTAGATGAAAAGATTGCGGTTATGGATACGGTAGATCGCAATTTTACAGAAGAATGGCTGGGTAATTTAGAGAAGGTGCTGAATGGAAGAAAGCCGGACTATCTGATTGTGCAGCATATGGAGCCGGATCATTCTGCCAATGTTGCTAATTTTTTGAAGTTATACCCTGAGGCGGTGGTTGTGGCTTCTGCACCTGCATTCACTATGATAAAAAATTATTTTGGCAGTGATTATATAGATAGAAGGATTGTGGCAAAGGAAGGCACCACTCTGTGTCTTGGCAAGCATGAGCTTACATTCCTGATGGCGCCGATGGTACATTGGCCGGAGGTAATTGTGTCTTATGATGCTGCGGATAAGGTACTTTTTTCTGCGGATGGCTTTGGAAAGTTTGGTGCCTTGGATATAGAGGAGGATTGGGCATGTGAGGCTCGTCGGTATTATTTTGGTATTGTGGGAAGGTTTGGTCAGCAGGTGCAGGCACTTCTGAAAAAGGCTTCTGCGCTTGATATTAAGAAAATTTGTCCGCTGCATGGTCCTGTGCTGGATGAAAATTTAGAATACTATTTAAGCTTATATGATACCTGGTCTTCTTATGGTGTAGAGAGTGAGGGTGTGGTCATTGCATATACTTCTGTGTATGGCAACACAAAGGCGGCAGTGGAGCTTTTTGCTCAGAAGCTTAAGGCAAAAGGCTGTCAGTCTGTGGTGGTACATGACCTGGCACGCTGTGATATGTTTGAAGCCGTGGAGGATGCCTTCCGCTATGGAAAGCTGGTACTTGCTACTACCACATACAATGCAGACGTCTTTCCGTTTATGAAGACCTTCATCGAATATCTGACGGAGCGTAATTACCAGAAGCGCACCATTGCACTGGTGGAAAATGGTTCCTGGGCGCCTGTGGCAGCCAAGGTAATGCGAGGCATGCTGGAAGGGGTTAAGGATATTACCTATGCGGAGACCGAGGTAAAGATTAAGGCGGCATTGAATGAGGAAAGCATGGCACAGCTGGAGGCTCTTGCGGAGGAGCTTTGCGGAGCAGCAAAATAATTAAAAAACTATTGACAAATAAATTTCTTGTGCATATAATGGCAGTATCAAGCAAATACATGACAAACCTATGAAGAAGAGTAGTAGCTGGCAAATGTGGATCTACAGAGAGTTCCCAGTGGTGTGAAGGGAGCGTGAAGCAGTTAGTGAATGGACTTTGGAGGGCAGCTTTGAACGACCTGTTTAGTAGGAGCTGACGGGATTCCCACCCGTTATCCATCGGGGCGCGTATGATGGTACGTGAGCGAGTGGACATTTCTCATGAGGAGGATGTCAATTTGGGTGGTATCGCAGAAGTTTCGACACTTTTGTCCCATGGTTGGGGCAAAGGTGTTTTTTTATTGGCACACATCTATCACCCGGATAAGAAGGAGATTTATATTATGAAAGCAAATGTAGTAAAGAAGTTAGCAGCAGTTGGTTGTAGCGTAGGGTTAGTGTTATCTATGGCAGCGTGTGGGAACACCACAGCAGACGGAAAAGGCACCGTAGGCGAGAACAAGTCTGATTACAAGGTAGCTATTGTGAAGCAGATGGACCATGCATCCTTGGATGAAATTGCAAATGCCATTGCAGCGCAGTTGGATGCTATTGAGAAGGCAGAGGGAGTTAATATTGAATACGATATTTATTCCGGTCAGGGTGAGCAGACCACGCTGATGCAGATTGGTGAGCAGGTAGTTGCAGAGGGGGTAGATGCTATTATCCCTATCGCAACTTTAGCTGCACAGGTGATGACCTCCTGCGCAGAGGAGAGTGAGACACCGGTTATTTTTGCAGCGATTTCAGATCCTGCCACAGCAGAGCTTACGGGTATCGAGTATGTAACGGGTACCAGCGATGCCTTAAATACAGAGTTTGTTCTGGATATGATGCTTGCGGAAAATCCGGATGTGAAGAGTGTTGGTTTGTTGTATTCCTTATCTGAAGCAAATTCAGCCACACCGATTGCAGAGGCGAAGGCTTATCTGGATAAGAAGGGTATCGCATATATCGAGCAGACAGCAGGCACCAATGATGAGGTAATTGCAGCAGCAAGTGCATTAGTGGCAGCCAAGGTAGATGCTATCTTTACACCGACAGACAATGTGATTATGGCAGCAGAGCTTGCTATTTACGAGGATTTGGCAGAGGCAGACATCCGTCATTACACAGGAGCAGACTCCTTTGTACGTAATGGTGCATTCGCTACCTGTGGTGTAAATTATACAGACCTGGGGACCAAGACTGCAGATCTGGCATTTACGGCAATGAGAGACGGTATGGTCGGTATGGAAGATTTTTACCTGATGGATGGTGGTATTATTACTGTGAATACAGAAACTGCCAAGGCTCTTGGTGCTGATTACAGCGTATTTGCCGACATGGGTACGGTGGTAGAGGTTACCACCTCCGCAGAATAAAGAGAAATTGGAGGAAACACTGTGCTTTATATTATTCAAACAGCACTGGAGCTTGGTTTTTTGTATGCTCTGGTTGCAATGGCACTTTTTTTAAGCTATAGGGTATTGGATATAGCGGATTTAACCACAGATGGCTGCTTTATTTTGGGGGCTGCGGTGTCTGTTACCTTTGCGGCGGCAGGGCATCCTATACTGGCATTCCCGGCTGCTATTCTTGCAGGTATGATGGCCGGCTTTGTAACAGCCTTTCTACAGACCTGCTTAAAAATACCGCCTATACTGGCAGGTATTATTACCAATACCGGGCTTTATACTATTAACTTAATGGTTATGGGCTGGAGTGCAAATGTCAGCCTATTAAAAACAGAGACCATTTTTACCATGTTTAAGAAGTTGGGGATTGGCGGAAAATGGAGTGAAATTATTTTAGCAGGCATTATAGTTATACTCATGGGAGCTGTACTGGTTTGGTTTCTGGGCACCAGGCTGGGCTTGTCCATTCGTGCTACCGGCAATAACATGGACATGGTCAGGGCATCCTCTATTAATCCTACGTTTACCATTATGGTGGGTCTAAGCCTTTCTAATGCACTGACAGCTCTGTCAGGTGCTATGGTAGGTCAATACCAAAAGGCAGCAGATATTAATGGTGGCAGCGGTATTGTGGTGATTGCACTGGCGTGTCTGATTATCGGTGAGACCGTGTTGGGACGCCGCAGCATTGTAAAGGGTGTGATTGCAGCTGTTGTAGGCTCTATGATTTATCGATTGATTTATGCTTTGGTACTTTACACCAAGATTGTACCGGTACAGGGGTTGAAGCTGATTACCGCTATTGTAGTGGCACTGGCCATTGCTTTCCCGAGTATTAAGGAATGGATTGCTTTTGAAAAGCGTAAGCGTGCTATGAAAAACAAAGGAGGTCGTACATATGCTGAAAATTGATCATATTTCCAAGACCTTCTATCCGGGAACGGTGAATGCCAAGACTGCTTTGAACGGCTTGTCTTTGCATCTGGATAAAGGGGATTTTGTTACCATTATCGGCTCCAACGGAGCAGGAAAGTCTACACTTTTTAATGCTATTGCAGGCGCATTTATCGTGGATGATGGCAGTATCACTCTGGAGGAGGAAGATATCACCTTTACTCCGGAATATAAGCGTAGTAAAATAATCGGCAGACTGTTTCAGGATCCGATTAAGGGAACGGCACCGGGCATGACCATTGAGGAGAATATGGCCCTGGCCTATCTTCGTACCACGAAGGGTACGTCTCCTTTTAGTCGTATCAGCAAAAAGGATAAGGCTTTCTTTCAGGAGAAGCTGTCCCTGTTAAATATGGGGCTGGAGGATCGTTTGAAGCAACCGGTAGGCTTGCTCAGCGGTGGTCAAAGGCAGGCACTGACGCTGTTAATGGCTACTATGGTTACACCAAAACTGTTGCTTTTGGATGAGCATACTGCGGCATTGGACCCGGGAACTGCAGAGAAGGTGTTGGAGCTCACCAAAACCATTGTGGAGCAAAATAATATTACCTGTCTGATGATTACCCATAACATGCAGCAGGCATTGGACTTGGGCAATCGTACTTTCATGATGGCAGAGGGCAATATCGTACTGGATATTAAAGGTGAAGAACGTGCAAACATGTCCGTAGAGGACTTGTTGAACCGCTTTAAAGCCGGCACAGGCTACGCACTGGATAATGACAGGATTTTGCTGTCAGAAATGTAATAAATATGGAAGAAATTTGCGAGAGGTTTTGACACTTCTCGCTTTTTCTGTTATGCTTATAATATATGTGTAGTTAGTTGAAATGGAGATTGTTATGAGTAAGAATAAGCGTATTATATATCTCGTTGCAGCAGCGGTTTTGATATTGATCGGATTACGTATGGATAGGGAGCCTGCAGAGGATACTTCTACAGAGTCTCTTGTGGAGTCAGTGAAGAATAATAATGTGGCAGCAGAGAGTAATATTGTGACGGAAGGTGTCGATAATACTGAAACGAACCCGGAAGACTATGTTGAATACTATTTCCGCAACGAAGACTTGTTGGAGCAGCATTACAAGAAGCACGGCATGGAGATGGGCTTTGAGTCCATGGAGGCTTATGAGGAGGCCGCAGGGGCAGTGGTGTATCATCCGGATGTGCTTGTGAAGACGGAGAAGGAAGACGGGGACCACGTATATTACATAGAGGAAAGTAATGAATTTGTCGTGATTTCCCAGGATGGTTATATTCGTACATATTTCAATCCCAGTGATGGAATTGAATATTTTAATAGGCAATAACAAGAAAGGAAAACAAAATGAGCGAAACAAAAGTATCAAAGAAAGCTTTGAAAAAGGCTTACAAAAAAGCAAAAAGAAAAACTGTAACACCGTGGAAGGTGCTGACTCTTATCAGCGCACCGGTTGCCATTATTATGGCTGTTGCAACCTTTGCATTATCCATGTTTGATAATACACTGGCTGCTTTCGTGGGTGGTGACTTCCATGAATTAGTGAATGAGGATCCGAATGCCATTTACTATGAGTCGGGCTTTGCTTCTCCGGAGGAGATGGTGGAGTATGGTCTGGCACTTTGTGAATTAGTAGAGGCAGAGGGTGCAGCACTTCTGATGAACGAGAACAATGCACTTCCATTGGCTAAAGGCTCCAAGGTGAGCTGCTTCTCCAATTCTTCTGTAAACTTAGTTTACGGCGGTACAGGCTCCGGTAATATTGATGCTTCCACGGCAAATACCTTAAAGGATGCTCTGACGAATTCCGGCTTCGAGGTAAATGAAACACTTTGGAATTTTTATGCAGTAGATGCAGCAGAGTATTTACGTAAAGTGGGCGGTGTAGTTACTACTACAGCGGCTACTACCAGTGAATGTCCATGGGGTGTTTACACCAACAATGTGGTGGATTCCGTAAAAAGCTATGGCGATGCCGCAATTGTTACCTTCTCACGTGTAGGTGGTGAAGGTGCTGACCTTGAATTTGATGCCGTAAATTATCTGGCATTAGATGATAATGAGAAGGAAATGATGAAGAATGTAAAGGCAATGAAGGATGCCGGCACCATCAAGAAGATTATTGTGTTAATTAACTCTGCAAATCCATTGCAGGTTGATTTCTTAAAGGATAATGAGTATGGTGTGGATGCATGTCTCTGGATTGGTGACGTTGGTATTTCCGGTATTGATGCAGTGGCAGAAATTTTAGCAGGTAATGTGGTTCCGTCCGGCAGTCTGGTAGATACCTATTGCTATGACAACTATTCTTCTCCTGCAATGGCAAACTTTGTGCCTACTACTTATGAAGGCTATAAGAAAGGTATTATCCCTGCCAATGCTTCTACTTACATGATTTATCAGGAAGGTATTTATGTAGGTTACAAATATTATGAAACACGATACGAAGACTATGTAATGGGCACAGGAAATGCCGGTGACTATGTATATGATGATGTTGTGGCATTTCCATTCGGTTATGGTCTCAGCTACACAGACTTCGAATACAGTGATATGAAGGTAAAGTATAATAAGTCTACCGACCAGTTTGAAGTTACCTTAAAGGTTACCAATACCGGCAAGGAATATTCCGGTAAGGAAACGGTTCAGATTTATGTTCAGAGCCCATACACTGCTTATGATGTGGAAAATGGTGTGGAAAAGGCTGCTGTATCCCTTTGCGGATTTGGCAAGACCGGTATTATTGCACCGGGTAAGAGCGAAACTATCACCGTATATGTGGATAAGAGAGAGTTGGCTTCATACGATACCTATGGTGCGGGCACCTATATTTTAGATGCAGGCGATTACTTCCTGACAGCCGCAACAGATGCCCATGATGCGGTAAATAATGTATTGGCAGCTAAGGGCTATACCTCTGCTAACACAAAGGGACGTATGGATGGCAAGGGCAATAAGGATTTGGTTTATACGTGGAATAACGCAAAGTTTGATGCGACTACATATGCTACCAGTGTAAATGGTACAGAGATTACCAATCAGTTATCAAATGCAGATATCAATCTTTATGATGGTGTTAACGAAGAAATTACCTACCTGTCCCGTAATGATTGGACCGGTACATGGCCGACAGAAATCTTAAAAATCACTTTAACTGAGAAGCTGATTGCAGCTCTTCAGGATGTTGTGTATGATGCTGCAGATTACGAAGCAGTGGATATGCCTACTATGGGTGCGGACAATGGCTTGAAACTGGTAGATATGATTGGCAAGGATTTTGATGACCCTGCATGGCAGGAATTATTAGACCAGATGACTTTTGAAGAAATGGTTTCCTTGATTGGTGACTCCTTCCACTGGACAATGCCTGTTGAATCAGTACAGGCTCCGGCTACCCGTGATGAAAATGGTCCTCAGGGTCTGACCGCAAGCCTATTCTCAGGGGGTGTTTCCTTAGAGGCGACTGCGTTTACCTCCGAAGACGTGATGGCAGCTACCTTTAATACAGACATTATGACAGAAATCGGTAAGGTAATGGGTAATAACTGCTTAGAGGCAGGTATTGCTTGTCTCTATGGACCTGGTAACAATACACACAGAACACCATACGGCGGACGTAACTTTGAATATTATTCAGAGGATGCATTCCTGGCCGGCGAAATGAGTAAATACCAGGTGGCAGCTATGGCAGAGGCCGGTGTATTTGTTGTAATGAAGCACTTTGCATTAAATGACAGTGAACAGGATCGTATTGGTCTGGGTGTATGGATTAATGAGCAGGCCGCTCGTGAAATCTACCTAAAGGCATTCCAGGCTCCTATTGAAGAAGCAGATGCCGGCGTTATGACTGCTTATACTCGTTGGGGTGCAACCTGGTCCGGTGCCAATAAAGGCCTGATGACTGACATTATGCGCGAAGAATGGGGCAAGGTTGGTCTCAATATTACGGACAACGTATTAACCACCTACGTAAATGGTGTGGATGGCGTGATGGCAGGCGGCGTTACTACCTACGACGCAATGCTCTGGTACGTAACAAGCCAGCTTCCGGAGTATGAAAAAGACCCTGTAATTGTGAACGCCATGAGAGAGGCTTGTCACCACAACCTGTACTCCATTGCGAACTCTAACGGTATGAACGGCATGGGCCCGGATACCACTATAAAGATTACAGAGTTAAAAATTATTACTATCTGTAGAGTGGTAGCCATTGTATTTGGTGTGCTCCTTGCAGCAGGTGTGGTAATGTGGGTTCTTGGAAAACGTAAGTTTAAAAAGACAGAAGCTTATAAGGAATATAAGGCTTATAAGGCGGCGAAAAAGGCGAAGAAGTAATGTGGTATGAATGAATAAAATATGATTAGTTGAAGCTCCCTGATGGATTTTACGTCAGGGAGCTTTTAATATGACAAAGGGTTGGTCATTACCCCCACTTCTCAATCGCCCAAGCCACACCATCTTCTTCATTGCTCAAGGTTACCTCACTGCAAATGGCCTTAATTTCATCC
>X409_Impala__coassemble_613_pt1 | contig 12647 bp, 6 predicted proteins | sample X409_Impala__metabat2_low_PE_015 | metagenome-assembled genome bin X409_Impala
CGTTCCTCCAAGGTGCCGCCATCCAACCAGGCATTCGGATATCGTCTTTCATGACCATACTTAATGGACAAACGTAATAATTCCTCACCGATGCCAAAAATATGCTGAGTGCCCATGCCATCACATAAAGGCAAGAATACCGTAACCAGACCCGCCGTTGCCAGGCCTCCTAACATCCACTCCTGCTCCAAAAGCAATACATCTGCTCCTTGTCTGGCTGCTGCCAAAGCTGCAGAAATACCGGCACAGCCGCCGCCTGCAACCAATACATCACAGTTATATCTAACATCTATCTTTTTTTCTTTTTGAATTACATATGTCATAATTCGCCTTCTTTCTGCGCTTTTGCTTCCATAAATCTCTTTACTGCTCTCCCGAATGCCCTGCCGCTTACCACGTATCTTTGCTGAGTCATCATATTATCCGGTTCTCCAAAATACGGCATTTCTATGGTTGCCACAAAATCAACGGAGGTACACGCTCCGCAATAAGCAGAAAAAGTACCCTCCACAGGCTTTTCTCTCCAAACGATCCTTCCATCTGTAAACGCCAAGCACTTCTCTTTTCCTTCCGCCTTTGTTTCCTCGTCAAAAAAACAGGAAAGTAAATTCATATCATCCCGCATGCTCTCATAGGTATTTACCAATCTGATCCAATCACTTCCGCCGCCGATATGCATCGGATCATGGAAATCAAACACATATTTTATATTTTCTTTTGCAAGAAGCTCTTTTATGGCCCTGACCGTAGGATAGATACTGTCCTGGATATAATCTCTGTTGTGGTCATGTGGGATTCGCCCTTTTCCCTGGTCACCTGCAATCACACCTTCCATATCCACAAACGGTACTGCCAGAATTCTGTAATTTTTAAGAGGGTTTTGATAAAACTCTCTCAATACTCCCTCCAGCACATAACTTGCAGGAGCTTCACAGGCATGATGACGGGCAGTCAAAAGAATTACATTCTCGCCCTCTCCCATTGCAGCCAAAGGCACAGGAGTGCCGCCGGAATCGTTGCACAGGGTAGTCTTTTCCATAAAATCTACCTTTTCAAAAGCTCCTACGTTATAAAGCATATTGTGGGCAAAATATACCTCATCCTCTGTTTCCGAAAACGTATAAGTAAAGCTGCAACGCTCTTTTTCATCCGCACGGATCCTGTCCGGCTCGCTCCATTGCCAGTTTTCCAAGTCATGACTTACTGCAGCCCCAAAGTATCCTACTACATCTTTGCCAAAATCAAAGGTAATACTTTGACCTGCTGCACCACATACCTTAAAAGCCCAATAAAACCATGGTTTACTGTCACGATTGTTAATACTTAACACTACGTAATTATCGCTAATGCTGTCTACTGTGATATTACCTCCCGGAAACTGGTCGGTTATTATGTATTTTGTCATTCAGTGACATCCTCCCTGTTTGTCTAAATATCGCAAATTCGAATACTGCTTTATTTCACCATTGCTTCCACTATACCGTCTTCGCGGTACACAAGCCTGTTGCCATCCCGGTTAATACCGTCTACATATGAAAGATATGCTTCCTTGGATGCAAAAGCAGGCTTAAAATCTGCTACAATCTGCTTTGCACGTTCTGCACCGTTTCTAAGTAACAAATACAGCATACCCAGCTGCATCTTGGCACTGGATACACAGGCTGTTTCCGGATCATTAATGCAATAATCATTGCCATGTCCTGTACCAATTCTGCCGTCTCCGTACGCATGTACCACCGGCATAATACCGGACAGGTCACCCATATCAGAGCTTCCGGTACCAATGATGTGACTTCTTACGTTAAATTTGCAGCCTTCTATCATCATTTCAGCACCTTCCTTGGCTACCTGCATCATTTGGTCGTCATGCACAAGCGGGGCATATCCCGGATAATCTATGATCTCAATATTGGCTCCAATGGAAAGAGCTGCACCGATAAAGGCCTGATTTACCTTCTCATTCGTTGCCATTATGGCTTCAAAGGTCTTGCCGCGTATGTAGCTTTCCAATTCCACCCTTTCCGGAATGGCATTTACCATATCGCCTCCATGGGTAATGATCGGATGCACTCTTATCGTATCCGCTTCCTTAAAGGTTTCCCGAATGGCATTTACCGCATTCAGGCCGCAATTTGCTGCATACAAAGCATTACATCCTGCCCAAGGAGAACCGCCTGCATGAGCCGCCTTCCCTTTATAGATAATTCGTTTAGCAATACATCCAAGGGAACCCTTATTGCTATAAAAACCACCCGCGGTATGTACCATAAATGCCAGGTCGACACCATCAAAATATCCCCTGTGCAGAAATTCACTTTTGCCGCCAAAGTATTTAATTTTTCCTTCTTTCTTTAACCCGCTGCGGTATTCTACCTCCAGAAGTTCTTCTGCCGGTACTGCACAAAGCCGGATCCTGCCACTGAACTCATCCAAAATCCCCGGCTCCTTCAAGGCTGCCGCCAATCCCAAAAGAGCTGCGCACTGGGCATTGTGTCCGCAGGCATGTACCGCTCCCGTTACCGGGTCAGACTCCGGATGACTTGGACAGATAACAGAATCCAGTTCAGCCAGTACCAGTACCTCCGGACCCGGACGGCCTGTATCTATACACGTATAAAAGCCTGTAATGCCCTCCGCACGGATAATATCATATCCTAATGCTTCGAATGCATCTTCCATGTACTTGGAAGTTACCACTTCCCTATAACCGGTTTCCGGATGCTTCCAAATGAAACGCTCCGTCTCAAGAATTAGTTTTCTGTGTTTTTCTACTGCCGAAATATATTGCTGCATTTTCAGTCCCTTCTCTTTCTCTCTAATCATCCCAACAGCCATATCGCATTGAAGGCGATATGGCTGCCTGGATACTCTAAACAAATTATAGGTCAATAAATTAGTTGTTGCTTGTTACTTTTGTAATTTTTACATCATCAAAGCAAATCGCACCGACTCCATCACTACTTGCCGCATTCATATTACACAGTTTCACAGTAAAGCTATCCTTACTATCTGCAACAGCAAATACAATGCTAAATTGCTCCCATGTAGCTGTATTGGAGGTAGTCAACTTATAAGTATATATTGAATAATTTTCATTATATACCGCTTTTGTGATATTATCAGAATAATTTGTATCACTCTTTGCTGCACCGGTAACCACAATCTGAGGCTGTTCCGCACCATCTGTCCTTACCCAGCCGGTAATCTGATACTGCGTGCCTGACGTAAGTTCACTAAGCGTGTATTCCACTTGAGATTTTCCCGTTGTACTACTATCTTCCGCAACATCGCCTAAGTACAGATATGATTCACCGACTTTGGCAGTACTATCCTTTTTCAATTGAATGTTTGTTTTATTACTGTTATTTTCTACCCAAGTGCTTAAAGAAATTCCTTCAAAATTACCTGTTCCGTTCAGCAGATCTGTCTGCTCTGGGCTGTTGCTTGGCTCCGGACTACTGCTTGGTTCCGGGCTGCTGCTTGGCTCTGGGCTGCTGCTTGGCTCCGTACTGCTGCTTGGTTCCGGGCTACTGCTTGGCTCCTGACTGCTGCTTGGCTCCGGACTGCTGCTTGGTTCCGGACTGCTGCTTGGTTCCGGACTGCTGCTTGGCTCCGGACTACTGCTTGGCTCTGGACTGCTGCTTGGCTCTGGTGTCGGTGTATCACTTCCACTTTGCTCAACTTCTGTAATTCTTACATCGTCGATACATACCGTAGTCTTACCAGCATCTGCATAATATGCATAGAAATATATGCCATCCGTTGAACCAATCGTGTCACCCACGTTAAAATTATAACTGATTTCTGCCCAATCTCCGGTAGTGTTTGGCTTTTCAATTACCCTAGTCCAACCCTTATTATTTGTATCAGGATTTGTTGCACTATCAATCTTTACTTTTAATTGAGCATTTTCTTCCATTTTTACCCAGAATGTAATGGTATACTCTGTATTGGCTTTCAAATAGTTACCACTTTTATATGCAGCATAGAAATTAAGGTATGTGTTTTTAGTAGTTGCACATTTCGTTGTATCTTTACAACCATCACCCAACCCACATATACCAGTTGGTTCAAGTTTCAGATAGTAGTCGCCTTCCGGTGCTGTACCATCCTTCACAAAGCTAAATGGTGAATGATGTTGCTTCGTATTCCAATACTTCCAAACACTGCTTGTCTGGTTGTCTGCTTCCATGTCACCTTTGCCATCCAACAGGTCTACAGGTCCCTCTGGTTCACCGCTGTTTTCTTCAAGAATGGTCACCTTAGCACTAACACTGTTTCCATCATTATAGGTAATCGTTACTGTATGTTCACCAATAGAAAGCGTGTCAAGATAAGTATTAACAAAGGTTACAACGGTATTTCCTTCTTTTTCTGCTGCCGTGTAGTAATCCTCGTCTACCTCTACATCATCCATCTTTAAACCTGCAAACTGTGCAAATTTTCCGGTAGTTTCAATGGTTATTACAGAGGCTTCTGAACCAATCGTATACTCGTCCACTGTTCCATTCTCAACAATTTCCGCCGGCGTAGTTGCACTTGAGACACCTGCAAAGCATCTTACATTATCAATACATACAGAAGCATCACCGGTCACACCCTCTGCAGATTTTGCAAAGAAATACATGGAAACTCCGTTTGGATTGTCTCCTACGGTGAAGGAATAGCTAACTTCTGTCCATTCCGTTCCGACAACTTTCTTATTTACAACTTTTCTCTCAGAACCCGTATCACAAGCATCAATCCTTACAGTAAGGTCTGCATCTTCTCCCATTTTCACCAAAAACTTCAGTGTATATGTTTCCCCGGCAGTAAATAAACCATCTTTACTTGCAGGCAGGAAATTAAGATATGTCTTATGACTATAACCGTCACTGGAGCATGTGAGAATATCCCCACAAGCATTTCCTGTCATTTCCTCATAAAAACATTCCGTACCGCTTGGATTAAGCTTTAGATAATATGCCGGTTCGGTGTCTGTACCCTTTACAAACTTATATTCCTGATGATATTTGTTGGTAGTCATATATTGCCATACATCTGCATATGTTTGTACCGTCGCTTCTATATTACCTTTACCTTCGAACAAATCTCCGGTCTCCGGCGTTGGCTGTGTGCCATATTCCGGTGTTTCCGGTTCCGGTGTTGGTACTGCACCTGCGCCACCTTCTGTAATTTCCAGAAGTAATGCTTCGATTGGTTTCAGTGCAATATTCAAGGTTCCATTGCCGGTAAGTGCCTCTGTAGTATCTCTGCCTGCAATGATATTTGCACTAAATGCACCCATGCCGGCACCACTTGACGCTTTAACAGGAATACTAACTTTCAAATTATCACTCTTGGACACATTCAAAACAGCCAAATATACTTTTCCATCCTCTGTTGCCCAGGAATGATACATATAGCCGCCCTTTTTATTTATATCTTCGCTAAGCTTTGTTCCTTTATGGAATACAAAATAATCTCTTAAAATCGGTTGTTCCTTCGCTGCAAAGCTCTTCAAGGCTTCCCAAACTTCCGCGCCGGCATTTGCATTGGTCGGTGTTTTTACTTCCCATAATGGAATGTAACCCTGTGCTGTAGGCCATACCAGATTTTCCCAGCCAGGGAATTTGGAAGCAGATGTACTGGAAACATTTCCCGCATCTGTGATGGAGAAATAACCTAGTCCATCAATTCCTCCAAACAATGCCTGATAATTGTTATTACGCACATCATTCGGAGTATTAAAATGCGCTTCATGGTTTACATAAGTAGACAAAAGAGTCCATAAAGGTTTTTCAAAGTTTACATCCTCCGTTGCCTGTTTTACAATATCATATATCTTTGCTCCGGCTGCTTCATAATACGGATCCAAAAGCAATGCATCTGCATAAGAGGATGATTCCGGAATAAAGTCTTCAATATCCTCTACGAAAAAGATTACATTATCCTTATCATATTGACGAATCAATCGATAGCTGTTTTCCAAATCCTGTCTCGGGTCCAGCTGATGGATAAACGGCTCATCTGATATACAATAGCCAAATAATGCCGGATGGTTACGCACTCTTTCATCAGAAACCACATAAATGGTTGACTGTACGTTATCCGGATGACCTGCCGGAAGCATGCTATTGTACAGGCTGACCGTTCCCTTTAAGCCCAGAGTCTGCAAATAGTCCAAAGTAGCCACAATTCGATTAGTATCTGATGTATATCCAATAGCCAAAGATACTACATTCATGCCGGCTTCGCCTATCTTAGAAAAATGTTGTACTGTATCATTCTCATACACATGATAGCCTATTACCGGTATAAAATCTTCACCAAACTTTACATATTCTCCGTCACTGTTCAGAGCAGATGGCCGTTCAAAAACAAATATGTTTTTACTGGTAACACCCTTTTCAGTACCATCCACGTACAAGGTCGCCCTTACGCAGTATGGTGTATTTAACTCTAACTGATTGTCGCTCAGATTGAATGCTGCAGTTGCTTTCATATCCGCGAGTGCTATCGCATCACTCTTTTCCACTAAGGTCTGTCCGTCATATATTTCAAACACCACATTTCCGTTTGCATAGTCAGAATAATAATTCTGCAATGTAGCCGTAAATTCTACATCAGACAACATATCCGTATATAAAAACTTCACATCGTTGTTTAATGAAATTACATCAGCAGCTTTAGTCATTACAAATTCCACATCATCATAATACACTGCACCTGATATATAACCATCTGTTCCTACTGTACTATTACGACTATGTCGAACAAAAACTTCTGCATAATCTGTTCTTAACGGAACTCGCACCCTATAAGATATTTCATGCCATTCTCCGTCTTTTATAATATCCGCGCCACTAATATCCGTTCCAACCCCGCTAAGATATCCATTATCTCCAGGCTCTGATGTATCTGTAAAACATTCAATATCAAATTCCGGGTAAGTGATTGTATTGTCAGGATAGATTTTATATTTAAAAGAAATCTGATATTCTGCTCCACCCATCAATCCGGTCACTACTTGTCCTATAGCAGGAGAAGTAGTTCCTGTAGCTGGTTTATGGGTTAGCTCAACCTTCATGTTACCACCATCATCTCCATATCCTCCGGTAGGAACATATTCATAGGCTCCTGCGCTGTTATAATTAGGTCCCCAGCTTTCCGTATCCGTTATAAACTGACCATTTACCAGTAAATTATCCGTAAGTGCAGGAAGTTTCTCTCTCGGGTTGCCATCATCTACAACCACCTGCATGCTATTACTCTGTTCTTCTTCTAATTGAGCTTCCCATGCCAATTTTGCTAAATAGTACTCATTTGGTTCTTCCTTTGGACATATCTGCACATCATCTACACATACAGAACCACCGCTTTCCGCATATGCGGCCAGGAAATATACCCTGTACTCTCTGGCCGTCACATCCGGATGTACCGTAAACTCATAGCTGACTTCTTCCCATACTCCGTCTTCTTTTGTAGTTACAGGTATATTTAAATTATCTGTTCCGTCAGCCTTTGTTCCCTGTGGAATTCTTACCTTAAGACTTGAATTTCCTCCGACATCTGTTTTCACCCAAAACTTAAGGATATAAGTTTCTCCGGCAGTATACAAGGAGCCTTTACCTCCGGGTGCAAAATTCAGATATGTTCCTCTTTCTGCCGCACAATCCGTACTGGAGCTGCAGGCCTTACCCGTTTTTGACAAATAAGTACATGTACCTGTAGGTTCAAATTTCAAATAAAAGTCACCCTCCGGTGCTGTACCATCGCTCACAAATTTGTATGAGGAATGATTTTTATTCGGAGACATATGCTTCCATGTATTGACGCTCTGGTTATCCAATTCCATATTACCGGTTCCGTCCAACAGGTCTATCAGTTCCGGCTCACTCGGTTCTTCCGTTGCCACAGGTTCTTCCGTCGCTACCGGTGGCTCTGTTGCCTCAGGTTCTTCCGTCGCTACCGGTGGCTCTGTTGCCTCAGGTGCCTCTGTCGGCGCCTCTGTTGGTGCTGCAGTTGGCATTTCTGTCGGCGCTGCCATTGACTCATCAGCTGTTTCCTCTGCCTCATCATAAATCACATAACTTACTGTAGTTGATACCTCTGTAGCCTTACCATCCATTTGAATGGTGCAGCTAAGCTGAATATCACCATTCATATCAGCCGCATAAGCCGGTACAGCGGCTGCAGCCATCCCTGCTACCAAGACCATGCAAAGCATAATAGAAAGCCAGGTCTTTTTGTTCTTGCCGTAAACAAAAAGTGCCACAATACCACAAACTGCAAGAATTGTCAGTACAACCCAAAGTCCAGCCTGCATATTGTCACCTGTTGCCGCAGCATTTCCTGCTGTAGTCACGCTGCTTGCAGACAATAATACACCGCCCGGTGTAGTCCAGCTTTCGCCATCCTGTAAACGCGCGTCAAAAGCTGCGCTTTCACTTGCCAGCTTAACTCCTTCAGGCACATTTATCTTTGTAAAGATAAATACATCCTTGCCGGTATGGTTGTCTACCTGCACACTCGCCTTCACAGACTCGCCTGCTTTGTACGAATCCTTGTCTGTAAAAAGCTGTGCCGTCAGACCATCCTGGGTTACTGCGTTGCTCTTTGCAGCCATTACATTAAGGCTCAGAGCAACCATCATTACTGCGGTTAAAAGAACCGTCAGTAATCGAAACGATTTTGTCTTCATCATCTTGCCCTCCTTAAAAAAATAATTTTCGGAATCCTCAGCACCTTTTATTTTCATGCTTTCAGATATCTCGTACTTTTAGTTTAATGGTTGTGAGACATTTGCAAAATCATAATAATTAATGATTTTATTTAAAATTAACGATTGTTATTTTTGCAGAAAAGGCTTGGAACATTTTTGCTCCAAGCCTTCTTAATATTAAGCGTATATGTGAGTGCTATCGCACTATTTATTTGCCTGCAAGCTTCCTTGCGTTTTCAATATCAGCAAGTTTCCAGTCGATAATCTTCTGAGCACCAAGCTCTTCACAGTCTTTTATCATCTTGTCCCAAATTTCATCAAACTCAGCTTCGCTTTCTGCGTATACCATCTTCCAGCCTGCTGTTACAAGTGTATCTTTCAAACTGGATATAGTTAACTTCATGCTGTCTTCCGGCGGTGTGCTGGAAAGGTAGCCCTTATAGTAATCAAAATTGCTTTCTGAATAGTATACACCTTTATCATTAACAAGATCATTCCAGCTATCATAGCCCATAGTTTCTTTCCACTGATCCAGCGTCGGATTTTCACTGGAAGATGCTTCCAAGTACTGTGGCCATTTCATAATTTCAGCCGGAAGCGGATTTCCGTCAGCATCCTTATACTTGGTCAGCGTACCATTTTTGCTGCAATAAGAGATGTTCCACAGAGACCATTCTGTGCCATCAGACATAGCAAAACCATTCGGATTGTTACCTGCTTTTACCCAAGCTATAAATTCATCGGTTAAATATGCTGTATCGCCTTCTGCATACCAGATAGAACCTTCATTTCCATAACGTACATTAAGGTAGGTCTCAGGAGCAAGCCACATATTTACAAACTCTAAACATTCCTCTAAGTGCTCTGTTTCTGCATTGATTACAATACCATAATTGGAAGAAGTAGTTACAGATGCATTATAAATATTGGTGCCCGGAATGTAATATTCATAGTAAATAGGTGCATATCCAGGAAGTGTACCTGCCGGAACCATAGCGTAGCCTGCATCAATCTTCTTAGCCTGAGTACCACGATCTGTATTGATGCTGTCCGGATCTATCAAACCACGACGGTAGCATTCGTTGTACCACTTCAAGCCTTCGTAGTATAAACTGTCCTTAGTAAGAATGCTCTTATGTTCATCGGTTACAGCATTGGTTTCAATCATGTACTGAAGGTTATTTTTTACATAACCCTGCCATACATACCACATTTCCACAGCTCCAAAGAAAGTGCTGTCCTGATTATCCAGGAAAGTACCAAAGCATTTTGTGCCATCTGCTTCTGCCGGATGTGCTTTTAACATCTGCTCCATAACATCTATGAGTTCCCAATAGTCATTGATTTCAGGTGTGCCGATTTCTTCATAAACATCCCATTTCAACTTAACCTGAGCAGAACCTGTAGCACTGTGTCCATAATCATCTCCTGTAGGACCTATTCCTGTTGGCATGAAGTAGAGACCATTCGTACCCGCACTTGCAGTTACTCTGTTGATGTCAACAGCAGTCTTATATGCCTCTGCATTTGATTCATATGCATACAGATTTGGAAGCTGATCTGCATAATCATCATAGTTAATGATCTTTTTGCCTTCAATCAAAGCGTCCAGATTATCACCTTTTTTCAAGAACATAATGTCAGGCAAATCACCACTTGCCATAATGGCATTGGTCTTATCCTCTGAGTATGCCCATACTTCCACATTGAAACCGCCTTCTTCTGCAAAGTAGTCACCTCTATACCCTTCTACCAGACCAGCAGTTAAATTAGCATTGTAGTAATACAAGCTTAAGGTAGGAAGCTTACTCTTATCCACTACAGTTTCTGTAGTTTCTGATGTAACATTAGTTTCCACAGTTTCCTGCTGCTCTGTATTCTTTGTCGTTTCGGTGCTTGTCACCTGACTCTGTCCACATGCAGAAAGAGTTGCTACTGCAGTTACTGTTGCCAGCATTGTTGCCAGCATGCGTTTTGACATTTTCTTTCTCATATGTCAATACCTCCATAAAAATTTTTATATAGTACGGCTTTGCCGCTACTAACATCTTTTAACAGGGCGCACCTAGCCCTTTACTGCTCCAATCATAATACCCTTTACGTAATATTTCTGAACATAAGGATATACCAGCATAACCGGAACGGTTACAACTACAGTCATCGTCATTCGAATGCCCATTGGCGTAATAGCACTATAATCAAAATCACCACTCATTTCATCCAGAAGTGACCTTACCTGATTTAACAGCTCATACAATACGAACTGCAGGGTAAAATACTTCGGTCTGGTAATATACACCTTGGTGGAAATGAAATCATTCCAATGTGATACAGCCGCAAACAAACCGGTGGTAGCCAGAATTGGCTTGGAAAGCGGAAGTACAATTCTGAAAAATCTGGTAAAATATCCGGCTCCATCCATATATGCGCTCTCCTCCAAATCTGGTGGCAAGGACTCTATGTTGGTTTTAATCAGAATCATATTGTATACATTAAGCATCCTCGGAATGATATATACCCAGAAAGTATTCAAAAGTCCCAGCGATTTATGATTCAAGTAAATCGGTATGATACCGGCGGAGAAATACATCGTAATTACTACGAAACGATACCAGAACTTTCTGCCCCACATATTTTGCTTTGTAAAGAAATATCCTACATAAGCACACACCAAAAGCTCCGTAAAGGTACCAATCGCCACTCTCATTACAGACACGATGGCAGCATTGGATATATTATTTAACTTTAATACCTCTATGTAATTTTGAATATTAAGCCCTTTAGGAAGCAGGATAACATTTCCAATATCCACCTGATGTCCGTTACTAATGGTACATATGAACATATAATAAAACGGATAAGCACATATCAGCACAATCAACACAAACAGCGGACAGACTATTGCATGATATATCAGTTCCTCACGGCTTGTTTTCTTTTTCTTATTATTCATGACAACTCCTCCAGTTAAAATACACTGCTTCCGCGAATTTTCTTAGAAGCATAATTGGCCGTGGCAAACAGCACCATCGCTACGACTGACTTTAGCATACCTACCGCAACACCATAAGAAATCATACCACTTCCTATACCGATGTTATAAACATACAAATCCAAAACCTCTATATGCTCCTTGTTCAGGGCATTGCCAAAGTTCATATACTGCTCAATACCGCTATTTAAGAAATTACCAATACTAATAACTAAGAGTACAAAGTATGTAGGAATAAGCTGCGGCAAGGTTATGTATCGCATTCTCTGCATCTTTGTTGCACCATCTACCATAGCAGCCTCATAAATCCCCTGATCCAGCCCTGCGATGGCGGCAAAATAAACAATGGCATTCCATCCTAAATTCTTCCATTGCTGCAGCAGCACTTGAACCAACCAAACATGCTTGTTTGAATTCAGAATATTTTCTATAGGCTCCAGTCCCAGTCCCTGCAGTATGGAATTGATAGCTCCATTTGTTCCGAACACACCAACAGCCAGAGAAAACATAATAACCCAGCTGATAAAATGCGGTAACGTGGTTACTGTCTGTACCAGCTTCTGGAATTTGGTACTTCTGACTTCACTCAGTAAAACAGCAAATAACATTGGCAATGGTGTGAGTGCATATGCCAGAAACTGAATACCGAAGGTATTCTTTAAAGAACGCAGAATGTTGGCACGCATAACTGCGTTACCCCAAAGATCCTTAAAATTCTGCAGCCCTACAAACGTACTATCGAGCAGGCTTCTGGCCGGCTTGTACTGAACAAAGGCATAACCCCAACCCCAAAGCGGTAAATATTTAAAAATAAATATTAACAAAATGCCCGGAAGCACAAACAAAAACAATTTAAAATCTTGCCATTTTCTTTTTTTCTTCTGCTTCATAAAAAACGTCTCTCTTTCTTTGTCTCTATTTTAATCATAAATCATCAGACAACTTTTATAT
>X409_Impala__coassemble_619_pt1 | contig 12611 bp, 8 predicted proteins | sample X409_Impala__metabat2_low_PE_015 | metagenome-assembled genome bin X409_Impala
TGTACCCTCACTGCTGTCGGTATTATCATCTCCCGTACCTTCACTGCTGTCGGTACTTTCACTACTGTCTGATGCGTCATCACTTCCTGCATTGTCAGCTGCGTCATCCTCAGCATCATCATAAATCACATAAGAAACGGTTGCCGTCACCTCTGCCGCCTTGCCGTCTACCTGAATCGTGCAGCTAAGCTGAATGTCGCCATTCATGTCAGCAGCCTGTGCCGGTACCATCCCTGCACCTAAGCTTCCAAGCATTACCATACAAAGCAGTATGGAAAGCCATGTCTTACGATTTTTGCCGTATACAAACAGTGCAATCAGACCTATCACCATTAGGGCTGTCATGATTATCCAAAGACCAGCCTGCATATTGTCACCGGTAGCTGTACTGCCTGCTGCAGCATTGCCTGTTGCAGTCGTAATCTGTGAAAGCTCAAGTTTACCCCCTGCAATTTTCAGGCTTTCACCATCCTGTAAAAGACCATCGAAGGCATTTGTTACACCTGCCAGCTTCACCCCCTCCGGTACATTAATCTGTACAAAAGCAAATACTTCGCTGCTTGTCTGATTGTTCACCTGTACAGTTGCCTGCACGGATTCGCCTGAACTATAGGTATCTTTATCAGTGAACAGCTGTGCCGTAATTCCATCCTTTGTTACAGCATTGCCCTGTGCTGCATATACATGTATGCCTAGAGCAAGTAGCATTACCACGGTCAGAAAAATCGTCAGTAATCGAAATGATTTTGTTCTCATCGTTCTCTTCCTCCTTAAAGATTTATATATAATATATTTTAAGCCATACTATCTATACTCGCTTTCCTCCCTCCTTTCCCGGTAGTACGACGTTTCTTACTTTGTGCTAAAGTTTTCACTCAGCGTAATATTTTCTTATCCACACTGCTGCATGCGATGCAAAGCCGTGATTGCAGCTGGCCTTTGGCTTATTATGCTCCCAAAGAGTCCCTGTTCTGGCTGCCATTTTTCCAAAGAAGCCCTTAATATTTTCCAGTACTTCTTCGATATAGCCTTCTTTTGCCAATAATTCTAATCGCAAATAGTAACCAATAAAGGCATTTGAAGGATATATTTCCTTCCACAAACCCTTTTCTATTCTGTCAGGTCCGAAGTCCTTTTTTAATATCTCCCACAGTTCTTTATAAGTATCCGTTGCAGCTACTTCTGTAAAGAAAGCATAATACTGGCAGGTCTCCGTAATATCCTCTGTCAATACCTGCAGACTTCCATCCGCTCGTCTGATTGCATGGTCATGGAAAAATCCATCGAAATAGGACTGCTTTTGTATCACCTTTGCTATTTGGTCTGCCTTATCGATATACTTAGCATCGTAAAGCCTTCCTACAGCCTTTAGCATTTTTGCGTAAAGCATATTGGTAGGGTAGTTCACTCCGTCCACAAACTCATTTGCTTTGGACCATTCCACAAACAGCCAGCTCTCCAAATTCTCCAATAGCCCATCCTCGTTTTCAAAGTGCTCAAAATACCGCAATAAATCCTGCACTTTACCCAAAGCTGCCTCTACCAGTCCCCTGTCACCGGTTCGTTCAAGATACTCTTCCAATTCCAGCACATACCACATAGCCCACTGGGGAATAAATCTGTGGGTATAAAAATCTGCCGGGTAACACATCGGAAACATTCCCTCTACAATATCGTCAGTCCCCTCTGTATAAATAAAATTCTCCAGGAAATTTTTCTCTACAAGAGATTTGCCTGTCAATGCACGCTCTACTCTGGCTGTAAAAAAGCTGTCGCAGAGCCAGCCTGCCCTTTCTCTGGAAGGGCAGTCCATATAGATATCCAAGATATTTTGTCTAAACGTTTCCACTGCTGCATAATAGATTTTCTCTAGCTCCTCATCCTCACAGCAAAGCTTTTCGCCCTGATATGGAAAGGCATATTCCACTATTCCTACTCCCTTTACCTTTACCGCACCGGCCTTCGACTTATTTATCAGCTTAATATATTTCATAGAATACGGCTCATTGGTAATCAGACTGTAGCTGCCCTTTTCCAAAAACCAGATAACCACATTTACCGTTGACATTCTATGAGGTGACACATCTCCATCTGTTAATATCTCATCAAATACTACCATCAGCTGCACATCTTCCGTACATTCCACTTCCAGCTTGATAAAGCCGGTTTTCTCGCCAGGCAACGTATAAACAGCATAGCTATTGGCTCGTAAACAAAAATCGATATGGCTTGTAGCTTTTTCAGCAGCAGGCTTGTAAATACCCTTATCCACCTCATCTCCATGTACCAGTTCCAGCTCCTCTAAAGAATATCCTCTAGCCGGGTCATCAAAGACCAGATTGGCACCTCGTACCGGCTGCAGCGGCTCATCTATAAAAGTAACGTTACCATGACAAAGCATTTCATCCGCTGCTATATATGTATAATCCGGATAAGGAACCCCTCTCTCAAAAAAGCGCTTCTCCTCCACCTGTACAAGCTCGACAGGGGTATATGCCGCATCCACATCACATTCATAACTCTTATAAGCTGTGCCATAGCGGTAAGCCTCCGCAAAGGTTCTCTGACCGGAATATCGCGCCACCCTTCTGATGCGGGCACTGTGATATATGGCCACAAAACCTGCTGCCGCCTCCCCGCTGTCACCTGCAGCTTTTTCCCAACTACTTGCACCTGTAGCTGACACTACCTTCCCATCGACTAAAACCTCCGCGCACAAAAAGGCCGGCTGCTTTATCAGGTAATAATTCTTCACATAATATCCTGCAACATAAATGGCTATCACATTGCTGCCACTATCCATATATTCAGAAATATCGATTTCATCCACCCTGTAATAACCGTGTCCGGCTCTTGCCGGTCCCTCTGCCACCATCCTGCCATTAACAAACATTTGGTACATATTAGAGGCGGCGATTGCTAACTTCACATTTGCATTTCCACTGACAATCGTTCTGAATACGAGGTGATAATTTATTTCTTGCTCTTTTCCTTTTTCCCACACGGGAACAGCCCTTTTAAACACATATTCTTTCATTAACAGCCTTCCGTCCTTCTATTATTCATCAGCATTTACCAGTATCTCTTCCAATCCGGTCTGGTATATCTGAGTAAAGCTTCAAGAAAAAAGAAATCTCCATAAGAAGCACAGCCGTTAATGCACAGGTTATGAGGCACGGAACAGGTTACACCATCCACAATGCCGTCGAAATCCTTATGCTCGTAATCCATATGTCTGTCAATAACAGCTTCTATCAGCTTCGCTGCTGCATTTCGATATATTGGCTTCTCAGGCGCTGCATCGCTCAGATACTTGCAGGCCTCTAACATACCGCAGGCAGAAACCAGACCGGCAGAGGTATCTATCGCTTCGTCACAAGGCTCTACAAAATCATAGTCGTAATATGGTATATTATTCTCCGGCATATGGTTTAACATAAAATATGTAATGTCTCTATGCAATGGCAGCAAGCTTTCGTCATGATTATAAGTATAAGCCACCGGTAAACCATACACACCCCATGCATGTCCTCGGGACCAGCAAGAATCATCACTATGCCCCTGAAAAGTCAGGCCACGTATTGGTTTATGCGTTTTCAGGTCAAATAAGTAGTGATGAAAGGAAGAACCATCCTCTCTAATCAGGCACTGCTCCGTAATGTGAAGCTGTGAATTAGCTGCATCCAGATATTTCTGCTCTCCTGTCATTTCATGTGCCCAAAAGAAAAGCGGTATGTTCATCAGGGTATCCATCATCGTACGACAGCCATGCTCATTATCCTTGGAATTATGACTGCGTAAAATAAAACCACCTTTCTGTGAATACATATATTCATACAAAAACTCAGCAGTCCGAAGAGCAAGCTCTTTCACCCTTTCATCTCCTGAAAGCTTATAATAAGCAACGCAGGAGGGTGAATATACAAAGCCCACATCATGGCTCCACAATGCTGTTTTTTCCTCGAAGCGTTTAAAATAACTTTCCAGCTGCGTCTTTGCATGCGCAAGAAATCTCTCATTGCCGGTCAGCTCATAGGCTAACAGTATGGCACCCGTATGCATACCGGAGGTCCAGTTTTTATTTCCTACCAGATTGTATTTGCCCTCCTTAGAGCATGCCGGTGGAAATTCTCCCTGAAATGCATCCAGCTTCACCAAAAACCTGTCGGTAGCTTTTTTAATGGCCACCTGAAGCTTTTCAGAAGATATTTCATATTTCCCTGTATATCTTTCCGGATTTACTAATGTAATTGTTCCTCTTTTCATAACCTTCTCCCTTAATCTTTAAATAATACACAAGTCTTTCCATTAAATATTTTCTTGCTTTCATTTTAATCTGCGGAGTATATTTTTTAAATAAATCATTCCTGCACGAATGTACAAAAACGATAAAACGTCGGTGTGCAGACGTTTTACATCACCTGTACACCGACATTTAAAAGCACTAATTACTGTGTCTTGTCTGTTTCAGCATCGTTTGCTAATTCCTTATATCTCCCCGGCGTGATACCCTCAATTTTCTTAAAGGCTCTGATAAATACATGATCACTTAAAAAGCCTGTTTTTCCCGCTATTTTTTGTATGGTCAGATTGCTTTCCAACAAAAGCTTCTTGGCCGCTGCTATTCGCACATGGGAAATATAATCGAGCATGGATATCTGGTATTTATTTTTGAACAGTGTGGACAAATACCTTCCCTGCAGTCCCATTTCTTTTCCAAGCATAGTTACAGACAGCTCAGAATTCCAATAATTTTGTTCAATATACTCTTTGGCTCTGACTATTATATCATCCGCTGACTTTGATTCCTCTATCCCTTTAATCTCATCAAGCAAATCGCACAGGCAAGTCTGAAACTCCTCCAGGGTAGGCTGATTAATCAATTCCTCAAGCTTATCCTCTAATGCTTCATTGTGAGCAACGCACATAGAAATGACTTTGTTTAATGCATCCAATATTTTCAGCCGGAACAAATCTACCCTATCCATGCTTGCCTCACTATGAATATTGTCTGCCTTCAACAAGGACTCCACAAATTGTATAGTATCCCTTTCCTTGCCTTCATTGCGAACAAATTGCAGCAAAGCTATTACCATACCGGATTTTAAATCCGTTTGTTGTCGTACCTTACGCTCTGCAATCTGCCTGTAAGTGATCTGACCGCCATTACCCAAAAGGAACTGATATCTGATAGTTTCAAGCGCCTCCTTATAGCAAAGTGAAATCGTATCAATGCCTTCATGTATATCACTGTATACAAGAGTCAGAACAAATCCAAAGTGCTGTTTTAGAAACTCCTGTCCAAAGCTTAATCGTTCCTTCAACTCCTCTGGCTCACCCAGTAAATTAAGCAGGATAGCATACCTGTCTCTTCCAAGTACAATAACATAGCCGATATTGGCTTCATTACATAATTCTTCAAAAACATTTTGAATAATAAAGCTGTTTAAATCGTCTTTTTCGTCGGGACAACTGTTCATTTGGAGTATACAAACACCAAAGCTCGAAGCTTGAAATAAATTCATATCCTTATAGATAATCTCTTCCTCTTGTCTATTGAAATCCCCTCTCAACAGCTTGTGCAAGATCCATTCTCTCTGTATCCTACGGTTTTCCTTTAATTTCCGCTCATTGTCATACAAAAAATCTGACATCAGCTGAAACTCATTGCCCTTGCTTTTATCATATTCCACATTCCCCTTTGCCTTAAGTAAACCAAGAAGCTCATCAATAGGCTGATATAGTTTCACGGTGTTTCGATAAGCATATAAAACACTTACCAAAAAACAACAAAGAATACCTATTGCACAGAAAAAACGCAGCTCAGACAAAACATCCCAAAAGCTTTCTGAGGATACAATATAAGCATAATAACCGGACATGACATCACTTTTCCTTAGCTGCAGCATATAATCACCTTCGTCATTCCATACAGCCACTTCTTTTCCTGAAAGTACACTGTCTTGGTTATCACACAAAGGCTTCATTTCTGGATTACTGCACTCCAAAAGCTTTTCCTCTCTGTCAAAAATCAAAAAGGCTGTATTTTCATCCAAATCTCCCATGCTGTATAGCTCATCAATATATTTTGGTTCCAAAACCACACAGATAGTATACTTATTTTCTGTATTGGTAAGATTTTGGGCATTCATTGCTATACACAAGAAAGGACTGTCACTTTGACTGTTCATCACATAAAGAGTAGGTCTGCTTTCCGCCTTTACCAAAAGCTCTTTAAACTCAGCCTCATATTCTACAGGTCCTTTTCCACCATAATAAATATCATAATAGTAATCACTCTTTACCGTGGAATTATAAGCACTAATCACCTTGTCGTCTGTATGAAAGTATACAAAAATATCGTAATATTTGCTCTCATATACCGTCTTTAGCTTTTCATTTATCTTGTAAGAGTATCTATGCTTCTCCATAGTAGGTACTGTAGAATAGCTGGAATAAAATACGCACTCCTCCCAGCTAAAAATAGAGAGACATATTTGAGATGCATCCTTTATGGCCACATCAAACAGGTCTGAATACCTTTCCAGTGATTTGTCTGCTGACTCAAAAACCTGACTCTTTACAGTGCGGTCAGCCTGCCAGAATATGACCAGAATGGTTATCAGGGGCACCAGCAAAAGCCCTATGAAATTTAAGAAAAATCGATAAAAATAACTTCCCTTGCCCCTCATACGTCCATCCTCCGTTTATTCTGCAATTAACCTAAATGCTTTTCGCATTACCTTAAACAACTTTTGCCAAAACTCCATCTCTGTACAGCATCTTTTTACAGACCAGGTTCTTTCTGAAAGTGCTGCCAAACGTACTATAATGGAAGATATTTCCCCTTCGTAGGTCAACTCCCAGGAGCAAAACTGTGCTCCGATTACCTGCTCGGTAGGAGTCAAATGAAAAGGATTTAAGGTAGCCTCTGATTTTTCCCACCAGTGCTGCCATTCATACACATTCCATTTTAAAATATCCGCCTCATTCCAGCCCGGCTTTCCCGTAATCCTGCCTGGCACTATATACAGCGGCTTCCAGCTGCAGTTAATGACCTCAAAGCCGGCATTTATCAAATCATCCGGCATCTGATAATGACATTCCCAGCCTATCACAATAACATCCTTGCTAAGCAGATGATTGTACTCCTTGTGAAAGCCCTCCCATACAATAGGACGCTTGCCCTTAGCTAATACATAATTGGTAACTCTGGCCAAAAAGTCTGCAAAGAGCTCCTGTGTATCCTTTATCTGATGCTCTTCCATATATGCCCTACATACCGGACACTGCGCCCATGCTCCTGTATTGACCTCATCAGCACCTAAGTGTATATATGGGGCATCCGGAAAAAGCTCCAGCGTCTCATCAATCAATGCTGTAATATTAGAAAACACTTCTTCACTACCCGTGCAAATCACAGACTCTCTTTCAAATTTAGCACCGGTTTCTGTAAGCAATATCTCTCCTTCTTCTACATCAAAAGGATTGGCAAAAAGCTCAGGATAAGCCTCTGTCATAGACTTGGCGTGTCCCGGCATCTCAATTTCAGGGATAAGCACCACTCCCCTGTCTCTTGCATACTCTGTTAAATACTCTATTTCCTCAAGGGTATAGCTTTTTCCCGGAGTTGACAGCTTTGGAAACCTTTTAGACGGCAGTGTATAGCTCTGATCATCCATCAGGTGCAGATGCAGATATTTCACCTTATAAAAAAAGCATACATCTACATAATGCAGTACGGTATGAAAAGGATGCCACTCTCTTGCAAGGTCTACCATCAGACCTCGGTAGTCCTTGTCCGGCCAATCCTCAATTCGCACCTTTTCAAGCTGATTCTCTTCATTCAAAAGCTGCAAAAGCGTTGCCAGTGCGTAAGCACAGCCCTGATAATCTGCTGCCAAAATCTGCACTTTTTCATCAATATCTACCACATAGCTCTCCGGTGTCAGACTGTCGTCCTGTATAATTTCTATGCCTCCGTCACCCTCTGTATATAGTATACCATATATTTTTTCTGCACATACACGGAATATTTTAACGAGCGGCTGCCACTCTGCCTTTACACTATAAATCAATGGCTCCAATGCCATATGCTCTCCACGTTCTATAACTCTTTTTGCTACCGGTATCAAGTTCATTTTGCTTCCTCCTAGCCCTTAACAGCTCCAATCATGGTACCCTTTGCAAAGTACTTCTGTAAGAATGGATATACACACATAATCGGTGCAGATGTAATAACAATGGCTGCATATTTGATGGTCTCCGCATAATTATCATATTGGTCACCCAGAGATACGCCACTTTCCAATTCTGAGGTATACTGCTGTGTCAAGGATCGGATGATATTCTGAACAGGCAGCTTATCAAAGTCCTTAATGTAAATAGATGCACCGAACCAGCTGTTCCAGTGGGAAACACCATAGTACAATACCAGTACTGCTAAGGTCGGCTTAATAAGTGGCAGTAAAATTTTGAAAATAATCTGAAAATCATTGGCTCCATCCAAATAAGCACTTTCCTTTAAGCTACTCGGGACAGCTTCAATAGCAGTTTTACAAATAATGCTATTATACACGGTTACTGCCCCCGGTAGTATCAATGCCCAAAGTGTATTATATAAATGTAAATCCTTGATGTTCAAGAAATTTGGTATCATACCTCCGCCAAAAAACATGGTAAACATAATCATGCCTACTACCGGCTTTTTCCAGATCATATTTTCACAGGACATAAAATATCCGCACAGCATGGTCATAACAATATTAATTGGAAGGGATACCCCTAAAATAATCAGAGAATTTTTTAAACTGTTCATAATCAATCTGTTATTAAATACCAGCTTGTATGCTTCTGCAGTAATATCCTCCGGCCACACCATAAAGCCATTATTTTTGGCAATGGTGGTACCATCGGAAAAGGAAGCTACCACAACATGCCAAACCGGATAGAAGGTCACAAACACCAAAAAAATCAATATGGTATATACAATTAGATTCAAAACAATGTCTTCCGTACTTTTCTTTCTCATACTACTACGTTACCTCCTTCCTAGAATAATCCGCTTTGTCCCATTTTCTTGCTTAGCTTATTACTAGCAAGCAGAAAAATGACATTTACTACGGAATTAAACATACCAACTGCAGATGAATAACTGTAGTTTGCATCAATAATACCCTTTCGATATACATAGGTAGAAATAACATCAGCCACTTCATAGGTAAGAGGCTGATACAAGAGCAAGACCTTTTCATAGCCTACACTTAAAAGTCCACCCATCTTCAATATCAGCAGGATAGAAATAGTTGGCATGATATTCGGCAAGGTGATGGAAAAAATCTGTCGTAAGCGTCCTGCGCCATCCACTCTGGCAGCCTCATACTGTTCCTGATCAATACCTGCAATGGCTGACAGATAGATAATAGAATCCCAGCCTATATTCTGCCATATACCGGAAATAATATATATTGGATAAAAGCATTCCTTTACAGATAAAAGATTCACTCTTTCTCCGCCAAAGAAAGCGATAATATCATTAAACAAACCATTAGATGCTGTAAAGGTATTAATCAGACCACACACTACTACCAGAGAAAGGAAGTGCGGCATATATGTAATAGTTTGTACCACTCTCTTAAACTTCTGATTTCTGACCTCATTTAAAATAAGTGCCAGAAAAATCGGCATCGGAAAGCTAAAAACCAGTGAAGATACACTAATGGTAAGTGTATTGCGCAGGGCACGATAAAAATAATCGTCCTTGAAAATACTTTTAAAATGCAGTAAACCCACCCATTGACTATTTGCTACTCCCAACTGTGGTTTAAAACGCTTAAAGGCAATAATCAAACCATACATCGGCTTATAGTGAAACAAAATGAAATATATCACGACAGGAAGTACAATAATATATTTCCACTTATTTCTTTTAAAATCACGCGCAAGAGCATTTCCAATCCTACTAAGCACGTTTCCTTTTGCTCTGCTGTTCATATGAACCACCTTTCTATTACTTTTTGAAAAATCAGAGCTGTAGGCATGACCTACAGCTCATTAAAAAATTATTTTGCTGCAAAACGTTTGTAAGAAGCATTTTGAATATCTATACAACCCTGTAAGCCCATTTCATAAAGCTTGTCAACAAACTTGTCAAAGTTATCTAAACTTTCCTCTCCTGTCAGGAACTTCAAAGACATTTCTGTAACATAGGAGTAAATTGCATTATATGGATCCGTATATGCTGCTGTTTCATCTGCTGTCATCTGCAGTGTTGGAACACAGTACAATGGAGCAACGCTATCCTTGACCCATTCATATACTGCATCTACAGACACTTGATTGTTCTTTGCCTTAACAAAGTTTGCCAACTGAACGGTAATACCAGAAGCAGATACACCTGTGTATTTGCTTAATGCAGTACCTGCGCCCTGCTCATCATTGTTGATTAAGTCTGTCCAGGAAATAGTGCCATCGCCGTTAACCGTATAGGTTTCACCCTCAACACCATAGTTCCAGTACTTCATACCTTCCTCGGTAAAACCATAGTTTACATACTGTAAAGCAAGAATTAACTGTTCTTCTGAACATGCCTTTGTAATAGCCGCACCTGTACCGCCTGCATAACTTGCTCTAGACTGAACATACGTAACTTCTGCTCCCGGTGCTGTTCTTGGATAACTTACACCAATCCATTCTGCTCCTGTACCTTCCTTTTCAGCATCATTTACAAGATTGGTTAACTGAGACATCGGAACGAAGGTAGCACCTACTTCATTATTTAGAGCCTTAGTTCTAAGAGCTTCTGCATCCATGGATACACTGTCCGGATCAATGAGACCTGCCTCATACCATCTGTTTAAGAAGGTTAAGTATTCCTTCCATTCAGGCTGTACATTTGCAAACTTAACCTCATCTGTCTCTGCATCCAGATACCATCTGCCACGTAAGCTTGAGAAAGCACCGGTACCGGACTGTAAACCATAGCTTGCTGAGAAGTAGCTCTTTGCAGCCGCATAGGTTGCACCATATTTTTCCTTAAATGTGGTCAACATTTTTTCCCAGTCCTCTAAAGTTACAGGAACCTGTAAACCACACTCATCCAACCAGTCCTTACGAACAGCAGGTCCCATGTAAGTAACGTTAAAGTCCTCTTCTACAAAGGAAGGAATGATACAAATTCTGCCGTCCTCTGCCTTCATCATCGCTAATACAGATGCATATTCAGGCTGATTTACAAGCTCCCATAAATCAGGAGCATATGTAGGAAGATACTCTGTCAAATCCCAGATAATACCATCCTGTAAAAGCTCATAGTAACCGCTTGTTGCAGCAGTTGCCTGATTTGTAAAGATAATATGTGGCAACTTTTCTTCTGTCAGCATCAGGGTATAAGCCTGTGTTGCATTAGAACCCGGAGTTGGGAACTGCCACTCAGCATCAATACCAGTACGCTCTGCAAGACCCTGGAAGAATGGAGATTCCTCGTAGCTTACATATGCGCTGTTTAACAAACTAATGTTTGTAAAAATAGTAAGTTTTTCATCGCTTTCAATTGGATAAGAAACAACTACTTCTTCTACTTTTGTTTCTGTGGATTCTGCCTGCTTGGTTTCTGTTTCCTTTGTTGTCTGGCTTTAAGTATTGGTTACCGGCTTTTCATCGCCACAGCCAACCACAGTGAATGCCATCATTGCACTCAGTGCAAGTGCGACTAAACGCTGTGTACGCTTCTTCATGTTTTTTGTCTCCTTTATGGTTATTTTTCCAGCAATTTGACAGCCGCATGCATCCACCGCCAAATCGCTTTGGTAGTTTTATACTAGCAGAGAACTAGCCTTTTCGTAAATGTACCATATTGTTTTTGATGTATCAAAACGATAAAATGGGGATTATTTAGACTAAAATAGCATGACACCTTTATGCCATGCTATGTGGTAACTATTCTTTTCAAGTATGTGGCTATACCATATTCCTAAAGCTGACAAGTGATACATTTCCAAGCTCCTCCGCTCGCTCTATACATCCTATTGTAAATCCTGCCTTTGCAAACAAATAATAATGCTTATGTTTATAAGGAAACATTTCACTTTTTTCAATTAACTTCTCTAAAATACCTGCATCAACTTTTTCGTTCCTCCATTTGCACTCAGCAAACAGAACGGTATCCTTATCTGCTGTACCCATAATGTCAATCTCTACTTGCTGCCTGGTCTGCGGATTCGTCCCCCAAAAGCGGCCAATATCTGTAAACATTACAGCCCCTTTTCCGGCCAACATCTGATTCCAAAGATACTGCTTACATATTTCCTCAAACACCATTCCCATATAATCTGAAAGCTCTGTCTCAATACGCTTATAAGCAACATCTATGGCACCTCTGGCAATCAATGCATTATTAGTCGTGACAAAGCGATACCAGAAACGGAACATATTATCTGCAACACAATAAATTGTCTTCCGCGTAGTATCCTCTCCATAGGGAGTCTCCTTTTTAATAATGCCCAAATCAATCAAATTTTTCATATAGGTTGCACAGAGACTGCTTTCTTCCCCTACCTTACTCGAAATCTCACTCATCTTAGAAGCACCGCTCGCAACGGCCGATATAATTG